>OMDN01000109.1_pt1 | contig 19417 bp, 25 predicted proteins | sample 1645191 | NCBI WGS metagenome assembly OMDN01 (sample SAMEA103958154, study PRJEB25191) | human gut metagenome | reverse complement strand
AGAAATTTCATTCCTGAATTTTGAGTCCACTTGAAAAAGTACCATTCGCCACTTTTTACCCCTGTTGGAAGTACCTGTGTGGCACATATTTTTCAAAAAAAAGACTTTTTCGAGTGGACTCGATTTTTGTAACGTGAAAAATTCAGGAATGAAATTTCTTCTGGCTGCTGGGTATGAGGCCGAATTGTCTATGGAGCGGAATTCTATCGGCTGCCAATTCTGCGTTTATTGATTTTGCGATCGTGTAGCCTACGCTCGCTGCCAAGTGACCCCGCTTGACATGTGGGCGGTTACTCGGTTGCTTAGAGTTCGGGTGCTTAGCGTGCTGTTGCAGAGCGTTCGGTTGCTTAGCGTGCTGTTACAGAGCGTTCGGTTGCTTAGCGTGCTGTTGCAGAGCGTTCGGTTGCTGAGCGTGCTGTTGCAGAGAGTTCGGTTGCTGAGCCTGCCGAAGAAGCATCAACATGTCGGGGCAGGGGCTGTTAGAAGTTGCGTGGCATTTAATCCGTTGATAGTAAATATTTTGAACATGAGATCTGGTGCCGAAAATATGACTGGACTATATGGCTTATCTGTTGATTCTCAAAATGTTGTCTGCCACGAGATTTTTCATTATCTTTGTCCTTGAATATGAAAGGACAAGCGACAGTTGTCAAAAACGCGGGAAGCCATTTCCTGCTTTCGAGGTTGCCGGATTGGCAGCCTTTTCCAGCGGTGCTCAAAGGTAAGGTGCGTCTGAAAGGCAGCGATGCGACCAACCCCGTGGCCGTCGGCGACAGGGTGACTTATGAATATTCAGAAGAACCCTCCGCCACGCATCCGGCCTCGATCGTCGAGGTGCTTGACCGCAAGAACTACGTGATACGCCGCTCGACCAACCTTTCCAGACAGTCGCACGTGATCGCAGCCAATCTGGACCGCGCTTTCATAGTCGTGACCCTGTTTTTCCCGGAGATCAAGCTCCCGTTTCTGGACAGGCTTCTGGTGACCTGCGAGGTCTATGGCATCCCGGCCACCATCGTCCTGAACAAGGTTGACATATTCAGAAAAGAATTTCCTGAGCAACTCGCTGATTTTCATCGCATCTATGAGAGCGCCGGCTATCCGGTCATCGAGACTTCAGCTCTGACAGGTGAGGGCATTGATGAGTTGAAAGCGGCGATAGGTTCGCCGGAGGAAGGTCACATCTGCCTTTTCTCCGGAGAGTCCGGAGTAGGGAAGTCCTCCATCATCAAGGCTTTGGATCCGTCTCTGAACCCGAAGGTCGGCAACATTTCGTTGGCCCACCTCCAGGGCCGCCACACAACATCATTGTACGAGATGTACCCGTTAAGTTCCGGAGGCTTCATCATTGATTCCCCCGGTCTTAGAGGCTTTGGCCTTGTCCATCTTGAAAAAGAAGAGATTGCCCTCTACTTCCCCGAGATGCTCAAATTCTCCCACGACTGCCGTTTCACCCCCTGCACCCACACCCACGAGCCTGGCTGCGCCGTCAAGCAAGCCGTGGATGCCGGCCAAATCTCCGCCGAGCGCTATAACTCCTACCTCGGAATGCTCGAAGAGGACAAGAAGTTCAGGTAGTGAAAGCTCTGTTACAAGACAAATTGCTCAACAAATAGTTTCCTGATTAGGATGTTTGACTGAAAAACGTTAGTTTTGCATTACGAAAAAAGTCGTAACGAAAAAATACGTAGTATGGAGAATCCTTTCAAGTTCGGAACTATAGTGGAAGCCGGCTATTTTACAGACAGAGTGACTGAAGTGGCTTACATAGAGCAATTTATAAAGAGTGCCAATCATTTGGTCATGATTAGTCCGCGGCGGTTCGGCAAGAGCAGTCTCGTCGCAAAGGCCGTGAAAGAAAGCGGCCGGAAAAGCATCACTCTGAATCTACAGTCAGTGACATCCGTATCAGATTTGTCCGCAAAACTGCTTAGGGAATTCTTCAAGGTACATCCTTTGGAGAGAATACGGCACCTGATAGCTCATTTTCGGATAGTTCCGATGATTTCAACAAACCCGGTGACCGGTGCTATGGATGTGTCATTCCAATCCGGCGCATCGGAAGAGGTTTTGCTTGAAGATGTCTTGAATCTGCTTGAGCGTGCTCACTCAGAGAAAGATAGGCTTATTGTTGTGTTGGATGAGTTTCAAGAGATCAAGGACATCTCAAGCGATTTGGACAGGCAGCTCCGTTCCATAATGCAGGAACAGAAACACATCAATTACATTCTTCTGGGGAGCCAGGAAAGTATGATGACCGATATTTTTGAGAACAAAAAATCTCCGTTCTATCATTTTGGTGAGCTGATGAGACTTGGAAAACTACCAAGACAAGACTTTTATGACTATCTTGTAGAGAGACTCTCGACTGTTTTTCCGGAATCCTGCAACGTTTTGGCTGACCGTATTCTGAACTTCACGGAATGTCATCCATATTATTCGCAGCAATTGGCTGCGAACGTTTGGCAGATTGGTGTTTTGCAACCTGAATCTGAGGATGTTCTTCAGGCTGCGGTCGATCACATCGTTGTGTCACACGCTCTTGACTATGAACGCATCTGGATGGGGTTCAAGCGTACTAACCGTTGGATTCTTCAGCGCTTGGCCGGCGGAAAGTCTCTTCAGGATGGCGAGTATCGGACAAGCACCATCTACAGTGCCCTGAAGCGTCTTCAAAAGGACGGATATGCAATCTATTCCGACCACTATGAATTGGAGGACCCGTTCTTTAAGCAATGGATATTAAGGCAAGACTGACTCCATTGTCAAGGCTTTCCGGTCGCTGAGCTTGTCGAAGCGTACCGGCCATATTGAACCTATCGGACCGTACCGATTGCCGAACCGTCTGACGTGAACTTGGCGGCAATATCCCACCCATATTTTTTAAGCTCTTCGGCAGCATTTTAGCCCAAATTCGTTGCATAAGACCTCCACGCATCACTCTCAGGCAACACTTTCGCCCCTATTCGTCTCCCAAGAGAGCGAACGTAGTTCCAAAGCATCAGTTTTAAGTGATATATCTCCCGTCAAGTTGTGAATTACTTTCAACGGGAGCATTCAGAAGCGGAAACGCTCTCCTTACACGCTTGATCCAAGTCCTTTTTTGCAACTTAAAAACCTTATCGGATCAGACTCCAGACTTAGGAATAAGGTAGAGTACAAGAAAATACAGCAGGAACACTAATGCGGAAACAATGATTATTGTGGATTGTTCCGCTAGTATCCTTGCCATGGTTATCCCAGAAATCAGGGCAATTATAAAAGACACGGAGGACAGCACCTTGATGTTGGCATTGGAATGTCCATTGTGATATTTGATCCCTATCCCGGAAAAAAGTATCAGGAAAAAGGATATTCCTGAAATAATAGTGAGAAGTACACCATTATCTCCTATGCTGATGGTATAGATTACATAGGCCATCAAGGCTGCTAAAGCAACGGAAAATGCTGAGAGTATAAAATTTATCTTCATATGTTAGGTGGTAATTGTAAAACTAATTTGATGACATCGGGAACGTCTTCGGCTCTTTGCCATTGGCGCATACCCAATCGCCAAACTAGAGAATCCTTTGTGATTTTTTTATTGAGTAGAAACGATAACATTTCCTTCTTGTCCAATGGGCCTACTGGTAATCCTTCAATTACGGCGTACCATAATTGTGTCGATGCCGTGTCATTTTCTGAAGGCAAGTAATTGGTCATTGAACCAGGAACAGACATATTTGACCATCGCTACATTCATTGATTCAATCATTTTTGTGGCGAATGTCGAATCCATGCCGAAACTGATCAGTTTTTGGATAGATGAAAAATCGGAAGATTGCATATTCGGTCATTTTATTGGTGGTACCGGTGGGAAAGGAGGAGGAACAGTGTTGCCGGAAGTAAATAAGCGGCTTAACCCAGTATCTTTGGCCATAGCCCATTGCTCCATTCCTTGAGTCCATACATAAGTATCTTGAGCCAACTGGCCGGACTGAATCATTGAGATTAGTTGTGGCTCATTGAATGGTCCTTTTTGCTGGTTATCAAGATAGACAAAGAACGGCATTTGTTGTTTGACATTTAATGGAGGAACATTACCACCGGTCCCTGACTGGATACCGACATTCTGCCCCATTTGATTGATCATTCCTGTCATCTGACCTCCGATTGCGGTTCCCATCATCATTCCGGTCATCATCCCTGCCGGGTTGAATCCATCACCGGAGCCATCCACTCCAGAACCTCCAAGTTTGCCTAAAGACTCGGCTGCTGTCTGCATCACATCAGCCTGACGGTCGAATGAGTGGGATCCGAAATATGTGGATTCCGTCTGAAGTCTTTGCGCTCGTTGCATTTCTTCTCTTTGGATACGCAATGATTCCTCCATATTCTCGGCTGAGATACGTTGGGTATCTTTAAGATTCTGAATATTTACGTCAGACTGTGCCAGAACTGTGTTCGAAGTGATGTCTGCTGTGACTTTTTTCAGTTCTTTATATGCAGGGGTGTCCTTGTTGATTTCAATAGCCTCAATGTCAAGAACTTTAAGATTGACTCCAAAGTCATTTTCAAACCGTGGTCTTAAATAATTTTCAAGTGCATCATTGACTTCAAGAATGTTACTTTCCAATTGAACCACCGGAATCTTGTGTGAAGTCGGCATATTGATTATGATGCTTTTCGCATATTTCATCACAGCTGCCTTTATTTGTCTCTTGAAATCGTCAATGTCAAAGTTGATCAGACGATTATTCTTGATAAAGGTCTTATAGTCTGTGATGTTGAATGTGATGGTTCCTCGAACAGACACCGGTACAGGAAGGTCTGGGTACCTTGGGTCAAAAACATCAAAATATGGTACACCGAAGAACAATTGTGCGTTTTGGGCGAGGTTGATGAAATATACTTCCGCTTGAAATGGAGTGTCGCCACCATAGGCAAGGCCGACGATACTTGCCAAGACCGGAAAATTTGCCGTGTTTATGATTTTGTCCTGAGAGCCGATGACAATATCCTGGCAATCCTCCTTATCTTTCGAGGAATATACCAGTATCGACATCTCGCCATCCTTGACGCGAAGGCAACTCCCGAATCTGATTCCATTCTCACGCTTGCTCGCTCCTAACTCTTGATTGTCAGGACGCCACTTCCAGACAAGATATTCTTTCTCATCACAACGGATGACATTCATTATGCCTCCGTTTGAATTTTTGGAAAATATTCCCATAAGTGATTATTTACGGAATTATGCCCTTTTAGGCTTGCGTCAGATAATAGTTACTATTGTGACATGCAAACCTAGAGTGGATGTTTCTTCCATAATTAGAACTATTCAGACAAGGCCATAATAATAACCGTTATAAGTACGAAGAGAATACAAAATGTAACGATTTTCTGTTTACCATTGTTCCCAAGAAATTTTGTTAGCCATTGCATTTCTTTTCCCGGATAGATGATACCTGTAGGAGTGGGCATATCGAAACCAGTTACCTCTTGTGGTTTCTCTCCTTTGCTTATGAATATCTGGCGGCGGTAAAATTCAATATTGTTCAGTATGTCATTAGCCTGACCGATAAATACCCCTATTTCGAAACTCTTGGCCCCATTTTCGTCATGGCCACATATCATTAGGCATTTTTCAGTTATTGCCCCAAGGAAAACTCCATATCCTGTAATCTCTTCTAGACTCATATATGAATCGGTAAGACTACCAAAGAATTTTAGGGGTTTAACGAGTATTTCTTTATCTGTAATCCAAAGTTCTCCTCCATTTCCGTAATGCTTGTCACCCAATTTTACATCTTCAGATAACACATATCTCAATTCTGGTTTTACCTCTTTCAGAATTACATTATTAGATTAGAACGCAGTGCTGTTATCTACATCATGAATAGAAATAACAGAATCACAATACTTACATATAATTGCCTTGTCTTTTTCGGAGAAGGTAACTTGAGCTCCACAATGTGGGCATTTTGATGTTATTATCATACTTTCTTTGTTGGTTATTTGCTAATTTTTAGGTTGACTACCTAAAAGAGACATCTTTGGTTGTGAATCATAAGTAATAGATGCCGAATATGCAAGCAAAAAGATCTTGCATATTCGGCTCAATAGCAATTAGTTTTCTGTTGGTACAAGCAGGACAGGTTTGCCTTCATTAAGAGCTTCCTCTACCGACTTAAGTAATTCTTCAAATAACGGAAAACCAACAGTGTCTGCGTCATTGAGTTCTTTTTTCGGAAGTTCAATGACGGTCATTGTTTTTTTTGTAAATCCCATAAATCAATCAATTTACAGTTGTCCAGCTCAACTCCCAACTGTAAGCGTTCACTTCTCCAACCCATTGATTTTCAGCGGGTATTTGGAAGATTTTGTTTAACAATCGTCGATTTTAAGGGTTTACAGGCTGCAGTAGCACGGCAGGAGGGCTGTCAGGTCCTCGCCTTCATGGGCGGTTTTCAGTTTGCCGAGAAGATAGCTGATGTACTTGCCGGGGTCGATTTCATTGTGTTTGCAGCTCTCGATCACCGAGTACATGAAGGCGTTGTCCGCCGCAGAGCTCTCGCTTCCGATATTGCCGGCATTGCGGAGGTTCATCTTGAGTTTCCTTACGCTCTGCTCGCTGATATTGTTCGACACCTCGACATCTCCGCTTTCAAGTACACGTTTCATCGCTGGCCATTCGGCCCTTGCATATCGCATGGCTTTTTTCAGCAGCTCACCACATCCGGCATCATCAGACAGAGCATAGTCGGCAAGCCTGTCCTCTATCGATCGCATCAAGTCGGCAGTGCCGCCCGGCTTGAGCCTGGCAACATATCTTTCAGCGCTTGTCATGTCCTGCTCCTTGAAGCAGTGTTCCTTTGCGAAGACCATCCCTGTTCTGTCTATGAACCACATCGCCTCATCGTAGTTCTCTTCCAATGCGTTAACAAACAGACGTCGAATGTGAACGAGACAGGCACTCCTCTTCTTGACTCCTCCACGAGGAGGACTTTCCAGCTTCGCCAGTTCCTCGTCTGTCATGTCAAACACCTTATAGCAGACATATCCGTCAGTTGTGTAGAACCCGATGAACTTCTCAAGGTACGGTTTGATGGCTTTCGCGCCACGACTTCCTTCCTCGTAGAACAGCCAGGAGAGTCTCAGCACCTTGGCTGTGATGCTCCAGAAGTACTTTTTCCTATAGACCCTGTTGCCGTCGGCATCCTCGCATCCTACCAGACCGGGAGTCTCGTCTATCATCCAGTAACCTGCTGTAAACATTGCCCGTTCCCAATATTCCTTCATCTTGCCGCGCATATACTCAATGGCTCTGTGGATATTGTCTCCGAGAGTCGATTTCGACATCCGCAGGCCAAGAGCCCTGAGTTTCCTCGCTATCTGCTCGAACGGAGTATTATACCAGAACTTCTCCATCAATATGTAGCTGAGGGTATCTGTACCGAAGCAGCAACCTGCTATCGGGCGGTCTACCGTTATTGTATCCAGTGTCCTGATGTCTTCCTCATTGCCGAAGCGTACCGTGGCCGTCTCGTAGATGTGTTCCTCTACCTTCGCCGGGGTGAACAAGATAACCTTCACGAAGTTCTTGTCTATCTTTCCATTCCTTGTCACATAATATGCTCCTTCCGGCAGTTTATAGTAGTCCTCAAGCCTGTGATATGTCGGACTGTCCGTATATGCGGCCGCTTTCGAGTAATCGATGCGCTCAACTTTCACCTCACTTCCGGGATGAGTCCTGAGCAACCTCTTCTGGATGGCGCTCACAGTGTCTCCGGAAGATGGATTGTTCCGCGGAACCTCAGTATCGGCTCCACTGTCAGACCCCGCAGTGCCATCGAAGTTGTCCTTGCCGCTGTTACGATCATCGTCATCACGACGCTTGCCAAGACGACTTGATTTCTCCGACTTGCGGCCGTAGAGTTTACCGGCGTTTACCTTACCGCTGAGCGCAAGGGCGGAGATTTGAGCGGTCAGCTCCGATATCGTTTTGCGTAAGTCTGACAACTGGCCTTCATAAGATGCGCGAGTCTTTTCCTGAGCCGCCCTCATATCCTCTATCATCCCCTTATAGAACTCCTCAACCATTCTCCGGTCACGACCGTCAGATTCGGCAAGCCTTCGCTCCAAGGCGGCCACCGCATCGATCAGCCTTGCATTCTGATCCTTCAGCTCAGCAATGGTCATATACGCCAGTTTGAGTTGTTCTTCGGCTCTCATATTCTTCGTTTTCCTACATATAAAGGTACGAAAAATAATTGAAACCACAAAGGATTATTTCAATTATTTTATTGGTAATCAAAGATTTAACAACCTTCTAATCCATGTATTTTACCACCGCAGAAGTGCTTGCCGCGCACTCTGTCAGCATAACAAAGTCCGACCAGCAAATTTCACCTCCGACACGTTCAGGATCCGTCAGCGGCCTTAAAAAACGGCCTTCGTCCAACCGGATCGTCGTTAGTTCATAGCGGTTGTATTCGCGTATGAGAACCTTTTTCACTCTGGGGTTGCGCCCGCTAAACACATATACGCTCTTGGGCTTCCGGGGATTGTGACCTAAGTCTTCGCTGATGATTCCGCAAAGGCCGTCGATACCTTTCCGCATATCTACCTTGCCCGTGTACAGGTACAGCCCATATTCGCTCGTTATCGATATCATTGTCAGTTCAGAATCTTGCGGATTGCACTTATGACCTCCTCCACATCACCGCCCTTGCGACTCATAACCAGACCATTGTTGAACCGGATGCGGATCTCACAAACCTCCATCGGCTCATCGCGTTGCACCGATGATTGAGGCACATCTGGATTTACCTCTATGAAAACGGGATGCTTGTCCGCGATGATCCTCGCATCCATCTCGCTCTGACCTTCTCTCGCCAGCTTGCAGAACTTCCAGTAGTCGTACCCCTCGTCCTCGCAAAACTTTTTCATTGAACGACCCGGCCGTATCTGTGATACTGACGCAGCGCCGCTGCATAATCAACCACGCCCGACTGGGCGGATTCCTGTGCTGTTTGATTCTTTGTTTCCATTTGCCTTGAAATTTGATTTCGGCAAAGGTGAATCCTATTTTTCAAAAGGCAAGGCGGAGAAGTGAACGCTTACATTTCACTGCTGAGCACCTTGGCATTGCTGCCTGTAATCATAACTCTATACTTAGAATCTGCAAGTCTTCTTGCAATTTTTTCCCACCCGTAAACAACCTGTATTTCATCAAGGTATATCAGTGGCTTTTTTTCTGGATATAACTCGAAATAGGCATCCAATATTTCTCCCAAACTGTCTGAAGAAATATCTGACAACCTTTCATCCTCGAAATTTATGTAGAGTATGTTTTCTTGTGTCAGCCCTGGACTCTTCATCATATTCTGGGCATCCTGATACATCATAAAGGATTTTCCAGCACGCCTTAAACCGACAAGCACATAGTTTGCATGAGTATCAAACTGGATTTCCCTTCGAATAATAAAGAATTCCGGAATGGCCCTTTGCTTCCTTTGTAGGTTGCCGTGATGGTGTTAGACGCCTTAGCGTTCTTGAGCGCCTCAACATCTTTAAGCTCTGCAGGGATGGTGTTCTCGTCGTTGTGGTATTCGCTGAAGAGTAGAATAACCGGCTTCCCAGTGGCGATGATGGTTTTCGCTTTGGCTGTGTCCACGTAGTTGTCAATGGGCAGAATGTAGATGTCCGGCTCAGCGGTGGAGTCTAACGGAAGCGGGAGGAAGACTTTGCCTTTCTCCTTCCCGTTTTCAGCATTCCAGCGGTTGAGGGTTTCCCTTGCTATGTGTTCTTCTTCTATGGTCACGCCTGGCGAGACGATAGAGACGGTGTGTATGGTGGCTGAGTACATATCACAGTTTATCAAATGTACTAGTATGCATTGGTTTTACTAATAAATGGTTCTCCTACTCAATAGATTCTTTTTTTCTGTATAAATAATCCAATGCTCGCGTCCCGTAATAATTTCTTAAATCCACAAGATCGTAGCTATAAATTGATTTAAAGTTACTTGTATCCAAAGGATGAGCAATTTTTATTGAATCCTGAACATGCTCACTTAACATAACAGATTCAGTCCCGATGGAAAAATACTTCGTTGTAGGATATCTTGAAGGGACCTTATGCGGCAACTTTCCCATAAAGCCAACTTCTTCATATATCCATGGCGATAAGGTTCCCTTATCCAATCCGTCTTTTAATGTGACCGAATTAGATGATTCTATTAAGATTGGGCACTCAATTGCATCAATAGCTTCAAAGAGCGCCATGGTAAGCATAGAATGAACGTGAGTGGAAAGGAGCAATGTTTTTGATCTTTGCGCACTCGGGTTGAAACGCTTCTCTAACTCTGACAAAAGGCTATCCTTATTATCCCATACATCGGCATCTATGAAACATTTAAGGTCACATTTGGCTTGAAGCCAACTTTTAAAATAGCGCACCAAATCAACATCGGCATGTGAATGGGACAAAAAGATGTGGTATTTACCTTGAGGGAACCATAGTTCCTTTAGGCTCTTGCCATCTATGAGGCCATCGGTTGCAGATAGGTATTTAACCAGCTGAATATATCGCTGGTCTTTTTCGGAATCTACAGACCCCGAAAGAGAACCCGTCTCACTCCTGATGTTATAGATTGTATTAGCAGATATAGTAAAAGGGTAAAACATATTCTATTGAGTTCTACAAAACTGTCCAAAACATGGCTCATATACATTTCCGCCATTGTACCTGGATAGGCTGCATCGAATGGCGTTTAAGTATTCAGAAAACTCGTATATCTCTGAAAGCCGGCACTCCCTGACATTTAGGGGCTTGTGCCCTCTAAAAGACATCATCCCATCCTTGAAGGCCTCGCAAGGGAATATGTAGCCATCATAGCGAACAGTGAGTTTTACTGTTCCTGTGCCGCAAGTGGCACGTTTTGCTGTAAATGGCAAACCAAGGCGTATCTTACCCTCATACATTTCTTGGCACTTAGCCAGTATCTGTTTTAACTCTTCTTGCTCTTCAGAACTCAATAATACCAGCTCTTTGTTTTCCATCACACGGCCTTGAGGGACCAGGCGCAGGAGGCTTACATTCTTTACGCCCATTGAGTAGAGCTTGCTCAACACATCAGGTATCTGGTGAAAGTTGCAGTGCATGGGTACTAAGTGTGCCTCTACCGAGATTCCCAGTGCTATCACACGGTGGATGGTTTCATCCAACAGTGCCAAGTTAGTAGCCTCAGTTCCCATAATGGTAGCGTAGAGTTCTGCATCAACGGCCTCGTAGTTGAAGATAAGTGCATCTATCTTGTCTTTTACAGCCTCTAACAACTTGGCCGGAATGGATGTATAACCTCCGCCATCGTTATAGATACCGCTGGAATATAGTCTAGCTTTTAGGTCTTTATACTGAATGTACTCAACTATCTCCACTATATCTTCTCTGAGGAAGAGCTCTCCGCCAGACAGGCTTACTGTCTTTGCACCCAATGCCACGGCATCGTCCACCACTCGGGTGATGGTTGCATAGTCCAGACACTCTGTTTTCCCCATATCAGAGAGTGAGGAGCAGTAAATGCAACGGTTTGGGCACTGCTGAGTTACCTCTATGGTGATTTCGTTCAGACTCATAGTGCAAATAGTGTCTGCTGAAGGGGTTCGCGCTGGATATGTTCTTCAACGCCCCACTTCTCTGGAAAGTAATAGTCAATGCCTTCCATTGATGGCTTATAGTGCTGTTTGATTCGAACATTACCCACTTTCAGTTCGGGCATCTTGGCTCGCAGATATTTATCTGTCTCACAGAAGCAGTTCTGCAGGTCAATCAACTTGGGCTTACGTCCAGGAAGCGGGCGGAACTCGGTATAGCCGTAACGCTCCTGCAACTCCTCAAAATGGTCGTGGATGTAATAAATTGCATCCTCATAATCATTGCCGTAGGAAGAAAAGCACTTCTTAATACCTCTCACAGCCCCGACTCCTGCCTTGACAAAAGAGTCTTCATCAAAGTTGAGGTATGGTGAGTAGTTGAAGTCAATAGTATATTGATAGGCCAGGAAGTCGCCAATCAGCGGATAGTCCCTCAGTTGGTTATATACCTCGGCCATAGATTTGGCTTTCAGTATTTTTTTCAGTCCTTGCCCTTTAATAAACTCGTCCTCTATCATCTGGAGCCACACCTGATGCTTGGTGCTTATATCATGGTAGCCGGAATAGCTACCGGTCATCATATAGGCGTTAGAGAAGATAGGGTAACTCTGCTGTCGCATGGTCAGCGCCTTGCTCAGTTTCTCTACGTTAAATGAAGCAACGGTGATATCTGTGAGTTGGATAAGATAGTCCCAAGTTTCAATCTTATTGAACACCTTGAAAACAAGGATTCTCAGCAATACATCCTCAGGGCTATATTTATCTAAATCTTTATAAATGACATTCTTTATCAAGTACTGGCTCACACGGTCGCACGCACGATAGACGTTGGTAAACTTATACTCCTTCAAGATAGGGTCATCGGTCAGATGACTGCTATCCTCGCACCGTCTCCAGAAGATGTTCATACGCTCCTGGATGAAGTAGAAGTAATATTTCAATGTAGCATCGTTCGGGACTATGCTACTTGTCTTCTTCGTCCTCATAAATATCTAACTGGGGAAGATTGTATTCTTTCCAATTGCAGGGGTCACCGTGAATCCCGACACCATAAGTATCATCAAGCCAGTTTACAAAAGCATTAATTTTGGCATCTTCATTATGTAGGTCCCAAAACTTTGTTCCGCGACTATCATTATTAATATATGAGAATTCTTCAGGTATTAATGGACAGCGGTCTCCAAAGTAATAGAAATGCTTAGATAATAATACGTACTTGCCTTCACTATCACGCCGGAGATGCTCTTCATTCACACTACCATCATCTAAACTATGAGCGCAAGGCTCTTGGATAACTATGTTCTTAACTGTATGGTAAGCATTGTCACCATACATCTGAACCAAAGTTCCGTTGATTATTGGTTTTTTAATCTGAAACCTTGGATCTTCCCAGTATTGGTCGAAAGTTATCTTTTCCTCAACTTGCATAACATAGATTATGCGCCCTAGATTGCCCATAGCTACACTACCCAAACCAACGACCCAGTCACCAACCTGCAAATGACTATTATTACGAACTTGAGTTCCTTTACATGTAGCTAACGACATTACACCATGAAAAGGATTTGGAGCAAATCCATAGTCATGATCCATTTTATATCTGAAGCAGTTCATACTATTTACAGACTATATGAATCATTGGATAAGATGTAGGACCTGTAACAGGCATTCCGTCAGGTTTCTCATTTACAGCCATCTTACCGTTAATAACATCTATAAGTTTATCTATTGAATTCCAACCCAAAGTTGTACCACCATATTGTTTGAAGGCACCTGGGAGTTCCACGCCATTCTTACAGCCATGCATATATACTCCAACTATTGTTTTACCCTGCCGTGCTGCTTCACGTATTTCATAATTGACCCACTTTCTCTCATGGGTGTGTTCACCTATCATAACAATGAAGGTCTTTGCCCACCGGATGCATAGACGTAGATAACGAGCAATAGTGGCATCTTTGACTTTATAAGGACGATATTTCTTTTTCTCCACAGAGCTATTGCGTACATCGCAACCGTTTGCCCTCAACCTTGCTTTCATGTTGTCAAGAGCCTTCTCATGCTCACCATAGTGGGAAATGAATATGTTGTGTTGACCAGCCATTATTTTACTCTGTTTTGCTACAGAAACAAGATTTCTTTTAATGTCTTTCCATCAATTAAGACATTGGTTGAGGCAAGGTATTGCCGTAACTGGGCTTTCCTGGTGTATTTGTCAGGAGCCTCTCCAGCACTTGCATAAGTACCGGTCTCCAGCTGAAGCTGTTTTATGGTATCGGCCTTGATGGTAAATGGGTAGAACATTATTTTACTTGCTTATGAATCTCGAATTCGGATATTCTGTCTCTTATGGCTATTGCATCTTCGATGGCTTTGTCCATATTATTGATGAAGGTTGGCCAAGAAACTATATGCATATAGGAGAAGGGGTATTCCCAAATTGTATCTGGTTTCGCGCAAGTGTGCACAGGAGGACGTTTCCTATTGAAGGTATTGTCCTGGATAATTGAAAACAAGTTGCTTGTGTTAATGTGAACGCAACCGGCTTGGCAACAATGCCTGTCTGAAATAACGTATTCGCACGATCCATTCACATCCGGTAGCACCACGCCCAGCAATGCATTGGCTCTTGAGACTCTATCGGACCGGGGGACTTCCCTGAAAGAGTATGATATCTCCCAAGGTATCCATTGGTCTCTTTCGGGGGTGTAGAGTTCTTTCATCCTTGGCGAAATGAGTACAACTGTTACTGAACTGTCGTAAATCTTGTCCCTTAACTTGGATGCGATGGTTTCGTCTTTGAATTGTGAGAGGTCTTCTCCGTCAAGTTCTCCTTTGTTAATATGGTCTCCTTCCTTCAAGCGAGACTGGATCTCATCTACATAGTGACGCACTTTGGTTTGCTCCCAGTATGGTGTACGGTTAGGGAGGCGTTGCACCGATGTGTCGCCATACTTGTAAGATATGAATATTTTGTGACCCATTATTTTCTTAACCAGTCTTTGAGGGAGATTTTAGTATTTTCCCATTCAACGAAGTAGTTGTCTGGGATTGACCAGTATTCAGTCTTGATTACCGGATAGATTTGTAGGTATTCACTTCCAGTGTATATCCCGTCTTTGTCGGCAATAGGCATAACTGCAATATTCGCCGGATATTTCTTTGCATCTCCAAGGCCAAGTTCCCAATTACATCACTTGGATGCTATGGCTCCTTCTGTGCCCAGGAAGATGAACTTCTTACAACTGTTTATCTTGTCTTTGAGTTTGATTGCAGTCAGGCCTGAGGTGGTCTTAGGCATTCCTTCGTCCATCCAATCTACGTATACATTAACGCCGCATCGCCTAAACAGAGATATGACATTTTGCAAGACCTCTACCTCATAATGCTTGTGTGAAAGGAAGACGGTGACAGAAGAGGATGATGTAGAATCGGTAATACGACCCTCGTTTAGCGCCGCACTAAAACGCAAAGTGTCTCGCCTCTGGAGTTCCAGGTGGGCCTTGGTGATTATATAACTGCTCATCTAAGAACGAGGTAAATGGCAATTCCAAGGAGAATGGCTACAACGGTATAAAGAATCCAGACTGATGGAGACTTGAATGCTTCGCAAAAACAGACTTTCTGTTCTTCCCCTATCTTCATGTTGAAGTCGGTTTCTTCTGGGCTCTTTAATACTTTGTTATACAGCTTGCGATACTCTTTCTCCATCTTGAGGTAATAGGCATCAAGGAAGCAGAAGAGAATATCGGCTATGATGGCCGCGATGAAATAAATGTAAGAGGCCTCAGAGTTGGGGTTGGCAGCATATACAGCACAGAGGGCTGAAACAATAGCTACCATCCAGCCTTTCATGCTGAAGGAGTTGGAGTTCATTCGGGTGATGACGCCTTGGATGAAGGAGAGGTGTTGACGGACGTCTTCGGAATATTTGCTATCTGGCATTGCTTTTATGATTTATGTTGTTTATCTCTGTTGTGCGAAAAGTAACAATTTATATTATGACGTTTTTGAAACGAATTTTTTCTGGTTTTATTTGCTCTCGGATGCGGGGGAGACTGTCTTAAAAGTAAAAATACCCCCTCCGAGGATTGAAAATTCGTTGTCGCCCCTGTATAGGGGTACAGACTTTTCAACTCTCGCCGAGACTTTTAAGACAGTCTGGGGAGGGGATTTACCGGACAAAATGATACTGAATGAGAGAACTTAGGTTGGCCGGGGGTGGCGTGTTTGAGGTACGTGAGGAATTTTGTTTTTTACAAATCGCTTTCATGGTAATGTGCCACAGAACAGTGTAGAATGATGATAAGCCTGAAAAAGTCGTGCGATCGGGGGCGGGATATTCATGGCATAGTGGCCTGTGGACGGTTCTGTGGACGATCGCCCTGAAGGTGTTTTGCAAAATGTGAGGGAAAACTCAGGATTGGCAACGGCTATATTGGGAGCAGGCCACGGTGTAGAGTCTCTGCTGACACTCTGAATGAAAAACGACTGACCGGAAACGGTCAGCCGTTGTAATATTCATAGAAAAGGAATTCGCTATTTGCCCTGTGCCTCGTAGTCGGCCTTGACCTGCTCAAGGAGCTTGTCGGCTTTGGCGTAGCCGTCGGCTGGGGCTTTCCAGATGATTGCGAAGAGGATCACGCCGACGATGCCCAGGGCTATGGCTACCTCGAAGACGGAGTTCCAGCCGAACTTGTCGGCAAGGGCTCCGAAGACGAGACCGGAGATCGCTGTGCTGGCGTAGCCGAGGATGCCGGCCATGCCGTTGGCGGAGGAGGCGACACGCTTCGTGGCCTGGTTGGACAGGCATATTCCTATAAGGGCCTGAGGCATGTAGATGAAGAAGCTTGCCATGATGATCAGGGCCACAGACAGACCGCCCATCTCCTTAGGGGTGAGCCAGAAGAGGATGAAGCAGGCTGTCGCGCTGGCCAGACCGATAAGGCATGTCCTGTGGGCCTTGCTGCCGAAGAACTTGTCTGTGGCCCAGCCGGCCAGCAGGGTGCCCACGATGCCGAGCACTTCAGTGATGCCCACCACCGTCGAGGCGGTCTGGATGCTCAGGCCTCTGTCCTGCGTGAGAAAGGTCGCTCCCCAGTCCAGGATGGTGAACCGGATGATGTAGATGAAGAAGTTGGATGTCGCGAGGATCCAGACGATAGGGTTTTTGAACACCATCTCCTTGACGAATCTCTTGTAGGCGAAGTCGGTGAACTCCTTAGGCTCCGTGACGACTTCCTTGACTGGAGCGTTGTCGTCAATCTCCTCAGGATCAGGCAGCCCTACTGACGCAGGGGTGTCCTTGAGGCCGAAGAGAACCAGGACGGCGCCGGCTATGGCGAGGAGTGCCGGCACGAAGAAACACCACTGCCAAGCTGAGTAGGAGAAGTGGTTCAGGATGAAGGTTCCGCAGAGGAACGCCACGAGGCTGGCTCCGATGGAGTGCGAGCTGTTCCAGATGGCCTGCTTGGTGGCAAGTTCGGAAGGCTTGATCCAGTGCGCCATGAGGCTGCCGCATGGAGGAAATCCCATTCCTTGGGTGTAACCGTTTATCAGCCAAAGACTTCCGATGAAAGCGACCATCCCCATAGTGGCCTTGCCCTCACCGTCCATGAAGTTGAACAGGCCGTTCATCTCTGGGCTGAGTCCTATGAATATATTCACGAGCGCGGAGAGGAACAATCCCGTGGCCATCATCTTCTTGCGGCTGACACGGTCGGCGATGAAGCCGTTGATAAACCTTGAGAGGCCGTAGATGATGCCGTGCAGGGTCAGGAAAAGGCCGAGCTTGACCTTGCTGATACCCAGCTCAGCCTCAAGGGCCGGCATCGTGATGCTGAAGTTCTTCCTTACAAAATAGAAAAGGGCGTACCCGATCATCAGGATGATGAGGGTTCTCCACTGCCAGTAGTTGTACTTTTTCTTGATAGACTGATCCATTCTTTTAGCGTTTTAAAAACGGGGGACACAAAGATACAAAAAACGGCATTCTTAAGGAAGAAATTGTTATTTTTGTATGATTTGAATATGAGCGGTCGCGGAGCTGTTGCTTCGCCCGGTCGCTGAGCTTGTCGAAGCGGCAGTTGGTTCGACAGGCTCACCAATCATCGAAGCGGTCCCTGAACCTGTCGAAGGAACCGGATAATGAAAGAAATTAATTATTAATGAATATGACAGAAAACTATAACAAGTCTCTCACCGCAGAGCAGAAGGCCAAGCTCCGCCGGATCAAGCATCTGGCTCTGGACATGGACGGTACCATCTACATGGAGAACAACATTTTCCCTTTCACCGTCGAGGTGCTCGACACGATGAAAAGGAACGGGGTGGGATATTCATTCTTGACGAACAATCCGACGAAGTCGGTGGAGGATTACCTCAAGAAACTCGCCGGAATGGGGATTCCCGCCGATGAAGGGAATATGTACACTACCCCTATCGCCACGATTGATTATATCAAGAAAAATTTCCCTAATGTTAAGAAACTCTTTATGTTGGGAACTCCGAGTATGATCGGCCAGTTCGAGAAGGCCGGGTTCATCTCCTGCACCGACGATCCTGATGACGTTCCGGACATGCTGATCGTGGCCTTCGACACCACGCTGGTATATTCACGCCTCTGCCGTGCCACCTGGTGGGCGAAGCAGGGCATCCCGTACGTGGCGACCAACCCTGACTGGGTTTGCCCGACGGACGCGAGAACCATTCTGGTGGACTGCGGCTCGCTCCAGAAGTGCATCGAGGCCGCTTCCGGCAGAAGACCGGACAAGGTGATGGGCAAACCGGATCCTACGATGCTTGACGGAATCCGTGACCGTAACGGTCTGCAGGCCGACGAGATTGCCATGGTCGGCGACCGGATCTACACGGACATCGCGATGGGACACAACGCCGGAGCCGTCAGCGTGCTGGTTCTTTCCGGCGAGACTACGCTTGAGACTGCCTTGAAAGTGGCCGAGGACGCCCGCGCGAATCCTCATCCGGAGCATTATCCAGCGGACTTCATCGTCCGCGACCTCAAGGAGCTTGGCGACCTGATCCTCGAGAGCCACAAGGACTGACAATCCCGATGAAAGTCCTTTTCATCCACGGACTTGCGTCCTCCGGAGCCTACAAGATGGCCTCCTCCCTGCGGATTCTCCTGAAGGGAAGCGAGGTCATCGCTCCGGACGTGCCGATCGACCCCCGCGAGGCGCTGGCCCTTCTTGAAGGAATATGCCGGGACGAGCGCCCCGACCTTATCATCGGCCTGTCTCTCGGCGGATTCTGGGCGCAGAAACTCCGCGGCCACCGCAAGATCCTGGTCAATCCCGACTTCCACATCTCCCGGCTCCTGCGCACGATGACAGGGGTGCGTGAATATCTCTCCCCGCGCCGCGACGGAGCGTTGACGTTCACCGTCACCGAAGTGTTGTGCGATGAATATGCCCGTTTGGAAGCCACTGAGTTTGACGGGCTTTCTCCTGAGGAGATTGCCCTGACAACCGGTATGTTCGCCGACCGTGACGAGATGGTCAACTGCAAGGACGAGTTCGAGAGGTTTTATCCTGGCCGCGCCCGCTCATATCCTGGCACACATCTGCCAAACTACCCTGAAATAAAGAAATATATACTGCCAATAATCGGATGCGGCCTATAAAAACCATAAAGGAAATCAGCCGCCTCCGTACTTGAATGACTTAGTAACATGAAAAAAATAAGTTGCCTCAGATTAAGAGAATAATTTCGAGGATAGATCTATTTTCGAAGAAGGAGTGTGCCGGTGGCACATGACTGAT
>OMDN01000061.1_pt1 | contig 24511 bp, 18 predicted proteins | sample 1645191 | NCBI WGS metagenome assembly OMDN01 (sample SAMEA103958154, study PRJEB25191) | human gut metagenome | reverse complement strand
CCACCGGCACACTCCTCCTTCAAAAAGACATCTATCCTCGAAAATACCGCCAATTAACTACTTACAAAATAATCACCCAGGAATATTCAGGTGTCGCTCTGTCATGAAAGCCAACAACCTTTCTGATACCCAAAAGTCATCTAAACAGCGCTTGGTGAAACCGAGTCGGCAACTTTCCCGAAAAAAGGCAAGAATACCTTCGTCACGTGGGAAGAGATCAAACTTAATAGTTTTTCGAAGGCTTGATAAGTTGTGTATGAAAAAGGGAAAGGTTGTCCGGTAATGTCGGCTTTTACCGGAGGAAAGGCGCTAAAATGCAATTTTGTCCGGAGGGAAGGACTCTCTCCGGACAAAATTAATATTCATTCATAATCACTGCTCGTCGAGGAACGACTTGGCGGCCGTGAGCGCGTTGGCAGGACCTTCTTCGAGGAGTTTCTCTGAAGAGAAAGACTTTAGGATTCCGGCCAAGTGACTGAGTTTGGAATCATCGTCTTCTTTCCGCCACTGTTCTTTGAGGATGCGGATCTTCTCGAAGTCCTGAATGCCTTCGACGAGTTTGGAGAAGCGGACGCTGCCGCGGCCTCCAGGATAAACCACAAAGCAGTCCCCGGCAGGCCAGGTGCGGAAACGGGCATCGGCAAGAGGATCCATAGTCCAGCTGTTGTAGGCCCAGCGGAGGTAGCCGTCATAGTTCTCGGCCTGGGCGAACCAGCCGAGCCATGCGGCCTCGTCAGGGTCTGAGATCACGAACATATTCGGATGAGCCTCCGCGCAGCAGGTGTAGAATGTCGTGGTCAGACCGAGTCCCTTTCTCTTGGCCTTTGCTGATTCCGGGAACTCTTTCTTCGGAGCGAAACCCTCACTGAAATCAGCAATTCCAAAGTTGATCGGCTCGTGATAGTTTCCAGCCAATGAAATCATGAAGTCTGGCTCAGTCTTCCTGATCAAGGAAAGCACCGCCTGCATCGACTCCATCGGACGCTCATCCATCGCGATCATGGTCTTCTCGAACCAGCCCTTCGCCTTGAGATGACGGGAGAAGTCAGCGATGAACGATCCCCAATATTCATTGTACTCCTCACTTCCGGGAGCGGCCTGGAAGGTCGTCGGCGAAGATGTCGCCTGGTCGTAGTAGTCGAACTCCAACGCCCACGGAATCATTGAGTAGCAGTTGATCTGCCGGTCTATTCCGAGGGAGAACATGAACTCCACCCAACGGTCGAAGATTGTGTAGTCGTAGAGCCAACTGCCGTCTATGCGGCGGATCTTGGTCACCATCGAGCCGAAGGCATCCTCTGTCTGGCCATTCCACGGACGGTTCATGATGGTAGCGGTGACGGATTTCTGGCCGGCTTCGGCGAGCATCCTCATCACCGGACGCATCGCCTCGAAATGAGCCTCGCTCCAAAGCGGAACACCCGCATAGCGTGCAACCGAATATGGATTCTGCCACAGATCCAGATGGAACGCCCAATCGTGAGCCGGAGGCAGAACATGGTCGGAGACAACAAGCTCCACAGGAAGGCTGCGAGCCTTTGCGTTGCTTGAAGACACGGACATTCTACCAGTGTACTTTCCTGGCTTCGCGTCGGATGGCACATTGACCGTCATCCATACAGGCTGCTTTCTTCCCGTCGGAATATTCATAGATTCCTTGAGATCAAGCACGTCAGCGACAAGCACCTCTCCCCATTTGGATTTGTCCTCGCGCGAAGAGCACTGGCCGAACTTGGTCGTGTCAAGCAGATCAGAGACCACGAAGGAGACGAACTGAACGGAAATATTCCCGGAACCGATCACGGATTTTCCGCTGCGGAGATCAGAGACGGCAACGGTCACGTCCTTCAACTCGGCATCCGATGAAATCACTGCCTGCGCGAACACTTTCTCGCCCCGCCAGGCAGAATGATTGAAGGCTTTCTTCTGGTACTCCAACGAAGGGCCGCCGCCTATGACACAATGTGAGCCCGTAGTGGCCCAATCGAGCCTCATAGAAGACCGCGGCTGCGCTGCCACGAGAAATGGCAACGCAACCATAAGCACTATAGTAAGAACATTCTTCATCTAAATCATTTTAAGTAATCCTTTAAAACTTATTATTTTCATGTTCCTAAGAAGCCGCAAAAACAAATCGCCGCATATTTTTCAATGATGCGGCGATTCCTTTTCAAATTGTTATAAGCCTAACTGCTTGAAGAAGTCGTTGCCCTTGTCATCGACGAGGATGAACGCAGGGAAGTTCTCCACGCGGATCTTCCAGATGGCCTCCATGCCGAGGTCAGGATACTCCACGCACTCAATGCTCTTGATGCTCTCGTATGAGAGGACAGCCGCAGGGCCGCCGATCGAGCCGAGGTAGAATCCACCGTGCTTCTTGCAGGCATCGGTGACGACCTGGGTACGGTTGCCCTTGGCGATCATGATCATACTGCCGCCGTGATCCTGGAAGAGATCAACGTAAGGGTCCATACGGTTGGCCGTGGTAGGTCCCATCGAGCCGCAGGCCATTCCTTCCGGAGTCTTGGCCGGGCCGGCGTAGAAGACTGGATGATCCTTGAAGTACTGCGGTAGATCCTCGCCTCTGTCAAGTCTTTCCTTCAGACGGGCGTGAGCGATGTCACGGGCCACGATGATGGTTCCGTTAAGGCTCAGACGTGTGGAGACAGGGTACTGGCTGAGAAGCTTGCAGATCTCGCTCATAGGCTTGTCGAGGTCAACGACCACGCCTTCGCCCTCACCGGCCTGACGCAGGGACTCAGGAATCCACTGTGTAGGGTTATCATCCAGCTTTTCGATCCAGACTCCGTCCTTGTTGATCTTTGCCTTGATGTTGCGGTCTGCCGAACAGCTTACCCCAAGGCCGATCGGGCAGCTCGCGCCGTGGCGAGGCAGACGTACGATGCGGATGTCGTGGGCGAAATATTTCCCTCCGAACTGCGCGCCGAGACCGATCTTGTAGGCCTCATCAAGCACCTGCTTCTCAAGTTCCACGTCACGGAAAGCGCGGCCGGTCTCATCGCCGGTCGTAGGCAGGGAGTCATAGTAATGGGTTGACGCCAGCTTTACAGTCAGAAGGTTCTTCTCTGCCGATGTGCCGCCGATCACGAACGCGATGTGGTAAGGAGGGCAGGCAGCCGTTCCGAGAGTCTTCATCTTCTCCACGAGGAAAGGCACGAGAGTACCCGGATTGAGAACCGCCTTGGTCATCTGATAGAGGTAGGTCTTGTTGGCCGAGCCGCCACCCTTCACGACACAGAGGAACTTATATTCCATACCCTCCTCGGCCTCGATGTCGATCTGAGCCGGAAGGTTGCACTTCGTGTTGACCTCCTTGTACATGTCCAGAGGAGCGTTCTGGCTGTAGCGCAGGTTCTCCTCGGTGTAGGTCTTGTAAACGCCCTTTGAGAGAGCCTCGGCGTCATCGAATCCAGTCCAGACCTGCTGTCCCTTTTCTCCGTGGATAATCGCTGTACCTGTGTCCTGGCAGAAAGGCAATTTGCCTTTGGCGGACACCTCGGCGTTGCGCAGGAAGCGCAGAGCCACGTATTTGTCATTGTCGGAAGCCTCCGGATCGCTAAGGATCTTGGCGACCTGCTGGTTGTGGGTCGGTCTCAGAAGGAAATTCACATCCCTGAAAGCGGCGTTCGCAAGCATCGTAAGAGCCTCAGGAGCCACCTTGAGAATAGGATGACCCTCGAACTCACCAAGGGACACACCCTCGCCTGTCAGCTTGTAGTACTCGGTTGTGTCCGGTCCCAGCTGGAACATCGGAGCATATTTGAATTCTGCCATATTAATGAAATATTTTTAGTGATTATCAGTCTATGTCTTCAATCGGAGCCGTCGCGCCGCCGGAACCTTCCTGCATCAGGTAGCGCTTCATGAACTCATTCAGGTCACCGTCCAGCACACCTTGGGTGTCGGCGGTTGAATATCCCGTCCGCAGGTCCTTGACCATCTTGTACGGATGCAGGACGTAGGAGCGGATCTGGGAGCCCCACTCGATCTTCTTCTTCGTACCCTCGATCTCGGCCTGTTTCTCCTGACGCTTCTTCAACTCAAGGTCATAGAGCCTTGACCGAAGGATGCGCAGAGCGTTCTGCCTGTTGTCCTGCTGGAAACGGGACTCGGTGTTCTCCACGACTATTCCAGAAGGAATATGCCGCACGCGCACGCCGGTCTCGACCTTGTTGACGTTCTGGCCACCGTGGCCGCCGGAACGGAATGTGTCCCATTCCAAGTCAGAAGGGTTTATCTCAATGTTGATTGTGTCGTCCACCAACGGGTACACGAAAACGGACGAGAATGTGGTCTGGCGCTTGCCCTGAGCGTTGAACGGGGAAAGACGCACGAGCCTGTGCACTCCGTTCTCGGCCTTGAGATAGCCATAGGCATAATCGCCCTCGACCTGGATCGTGGCCGACTTTATTCCCGCCTCATCACCCTCAAGAAGGTCTGTGACGGTCACTTTGTAGCCGTTCCTCTCGCCCCAGCGGAGGTACATTCTCATCAGCATCGAACTCCAGTCGTTCGCTTCGGTGCCGCCCGCGCCGGAATTGATTGTCAGCACGGCGCCGAGGTTGTCCCCCTCCGCACCAAGCATATTCCTGAGTTCCAATGCCTCAACGTCCTCCACGGCTTTTGAATATGACTCTTCCAGTTCCTGTGTCTCCGCCGTGGTGACGGTCTCGTCCGTGCTTCCGCCAAGACTCTCCTTTGCGAAATCGTACAAAACATCAAGGTCATCCACCTCGGTGGACGCCTTGTCGAATCCTGTCACCCATGACTTCACGCCGTTCAGGTTCTTCATGAACACCTCGGCGGCCTTAGGGTCGTTCCAAAAGTCCGGGGATTCCGTCTTCTTCTGCAATGCGGCTACCTGCCCACGTTTCCCGGGGATGTCAAAGACACCTCCCCAACGTCTCCAACCGCTGATGCAGAGCCTCTATCTGATCCTTTAATATCATCTGCTCTCCATTTTAAATTTGTTCCTACAAAGTTACACAAAAAGCGAGACATAAAAAGTGAAACGCAATTTATGAAACGGATTTTCGAAGCGACTGTGAGAAAAACACATCTATCTCAGCTCAGGGATACACATCTTGATGAGGAGGCCTCTCGGAGCGCCGTGTTCCAAAGGAGTGAGTTCCATGCCCTTTGAATATGAACGGGTCACAGACGCAGCCTTCGGATAGACCTTTCCCGCAGCATGAAGGGCGGCGCGAAGCATAGTCTCGTTCTCGTCTCCTAACTGGCAGCCGTCAAACGGGTCATCGTCGGCCTGAATGTCAACAGGTATGCCGTCCGGAATCGAGTCGTTACGGCCGTTACAGTCAGCGAACTTACTGATCATCACGTACATTCCCCAATCCTTGATCAAAGAATAATCGTACTTGCTGTTGTAGAAGTCACCCGGGGCAAGCATGATCCCGGCGCAGTATTTCCCGTAGGTCTGCCGCCCGACAAGAACCACATCCATGTACGGCTTCAACCCGACAATAAGGCCCTCCGAGGCAGAGGCTGTACCACCGGCCACGATAGCGTAAACCTTGCCGATTCCCAAATTAGCGTCGGACACATCAATCTTCAACTTCTGTGAACTGATTTCATGGACAGTCGAAAAATATGTGTTGGTGTCCTCGCCCTGCTTCTTCCAGGCATCCGCGAGGATTGAATTGTAAACTTCCGTCTGGAATATATCACCTGCCAACACGTTAGCCTGCGGAGCGATCATCGAAGCAAGCACGTTCTCTGTGAAAGCGTAGCCTCCGCCATTGTACCTCAAGTCGATGACGAGCTCATCTATATTCTCGGATTTGAAGTTTCTGAACACGTCAGGAAGCGCCTGTGATGACTTGAGGTCGAATCCGGTATAAGCCAGATAGCCGACCTTCTTTCCGGAGACATCAAATGTCTTTGTCACCAGAATCGGATCCTCGTACATGTCCACGGCACTCAGGCTCACATTCGTGACATCATCACCAATATGATCCCCTTCAAGACATGTCACCCCAAGTTCGATGGAACGTGAGCCAAACGCGTCATGGATGTTGTCCGTTGTTATGGCCTTTCCGTCAAGGGTGATGATGACGTCACCTCGTTTGAGCCCGGCTTTCTGGGCCGGCCCGCCGTTGCTGACATAACTCACTACAAGGAAATATTCACCAGGCTTGTTGCTGATTCTTCCGGCCTGAAGATCGTAACCGTAAGTAAGTCCCAACCCCTGGACAGAGTTCCGGAACGACTTGAGGTCATCAGTCAGAACAGTCCACCTGTCCACTTCCTTGCCTCCCTCGTGATACCGAATGCTCCTGACCACTTCCATCGGCATCCTGCAAGTGTCTGGATCCAGCCTCGCAAGATCCTTTTCAACCTCCTCGTTCCAAAGGTAATACATTCCCAGCACATCGATCGCATACTGATCCGCCTTGGCAATTTCAGGACTCGGAACAGCCTCTATCCTGTCAGCATTTGTTCCCACACATCCCGCAAGCCCCAACACAGCCGCCACCAGCACAGCAGCGACTCCACACATATTCTTTGTCTTCATATTCATGGTTTATTCCGGATTATTCCTAATCACATCGCAAACAGCGAACGTGATTTCACAAAGATATTCATTTTTCTTTCTCTTTCGTTTCTTTGTTGTATATTTGACTCAAGTTTCGCATTTTCGAAACACCTTTCTTCTTCTCTTCACTGCTTGCAGTGAAAGCGCATCCCCTCCCCTCGGGGGGATGGATATAGGGAGGGGGGTAACGTGAAAGGCCCTACGGGGTGGGCAATCACCTCCGAACGTGAGACACTGTATTTGACAGCAGGTGATTGCCTACTTTCGAAAGTTGAGTATTTGAGTTTATTATTTGAGTTTTCTGCGATGACCGGCATTTTCGATTCGGGTTCGGGCGGGCTGTCCGTACTGCGGGAGATCCTTCGGGTTCTTCCAGAGGAAAGGTTTGTCTATTACGCCGACAACGCCAACTGCCCGTACGGGGAAAAGACACCGGAGTTCATCCAAAGCCGATGCAGAGCGATCACTGAATATCTCCTCTCGCGGGGAGCGCGAATCATCGTGGTGGCGTGCAACACGGCCACGGCGGCGGCGATCACCACCTTGAGAAATGAATATCCCGTCCGCTTCATCGGGATGGAACCTGCGGTGAAGCCGGCCGCTCTCAGCTCAAAGACCGGAGTGATCGGGATCCTGGCTACCGCCGGAACGCTGAAAGGCATCAAATACCTGACAACCAAAGGGATTTATGAGGATGATGTGAAGATCGTAGAGCATGTGGGGCGAGGATTCGTGGAGTTGGTGGAGAACGGTATCCTGGACGGGCCGCAGGCGGAGGAAACGGTGCGGAGAAGTCTTCAACCGCTGCTGGACGCCGGCGCGGACAGGATTGTGCTGGGGTGTACGCACTATCCGTTCCTACGGGATGTCATCCAACGGGTCGCCGGTCCTGACGTGCAGATCATTGACCCCGCTCCGGCGGTGGCAAGGCATCTGATCGAGGTGATGAGAGAGGAGGGGCTGCTTGCAGGGAGCGTGGCTTCGACAAGCTCAGCCACCGAGGCTACAAAACAGCGAGAATGTTCAGTCGCCGAACCTGTAGGAGCGACATCAAAGCCAGACATCGAACTGGTCACTTCCGGAGACGACATCTCCGCCAAACGGATTCTCAACATGGTTCTTGAAGAGGGCAGAACCCGCCAAGGCAACCAATAGCCCTATGTCAAATCAAACAAACAGCAAAACGGCTCCGGCCAAAACTTCTTAAGATATGGAATCAAAAATCGAGGTCAAAGACTTCGCCTACTGTTCAGACAAGTACCAGTACACAATGGGCAAATCCTTCTACGAGACAGGAAGAAAGGATGTCATAGCCGTCTTCAACATGTTCTACAGAAAAGCCCCGGAGAACAACAACTGGGCGGTCGTGAGCGGTGTCGAGGAGGCCATCGAATGCATCCAAAACCTCGGCAAGGCCGAACCGGAATTCTACGAGAAGTTCCTTCCGGGCGATGAATATGCCGAATTCCGCAAGTATCTGTCAACCTTGAGGTTCACAGGAAACGTCTATGCGATGCGCGAGGGCGAGATCGCCTTCCCGAACCAGCCGATCATCACGGTGGAGGCGCCTCTGATCGAAGCGCAGATCCTGGAGACTCCCCTCCTGTGTATAATGAACCACCAGATGGCCGTGGCCACGAAGGCCTCAAGGGTCTGCCGCGCCACCAACCGTCCTGTCAGCGAATTCGGTTCCCGAAGGGCGCACGGCCCGTGGGCTGCCACCTACGGAGCGAAGGCCGCCATCATAGCCGGCTGCGCCAGCACCTCGAACATCCTGACCGGAGTCCTAAACGGAGTGCCTTCCACCGGCACGATGGCCCACAGTTTCGTCACGTCCTACGGCAGCACGGTCGAAGGCGAACACAAAGCCTTCATTGACTACATCAACACCCACCGAGGCGAGAACCTTATCCTGCTCATCGACACCTACGACACCCTTAAATGCGGCATTCTTAACGCGATACGTTCCTTCAATGAGTGCGGCATCGACAATGAATATCCCAACGGCTACGGCGTGCGCCTTGACAGCGGCGACCTCGCCTACCTCTCCGTCAAAGTCCGCCGGATCCTTGACAACCACGGACTTACTGGCTGCAAGATCTTCGCCACCAATTCCCTTGATGAGTATCTCATCTCGGATCTTGAGCGCCAGGGAGCCTGCATAGATTCCTACGGAGTCGGCGACGCCATCGCCACCAGCAAGGCCGCTCCGTGCTTCGGCAACGTGTACAAACTCGTACAGATCGACGGCCGTCCGGTTCTGAAACGCTCCGAGGACAGAATCAAGCTGATCAACCCTGGATTCCAGATCACGTACAGAATCACAAAGAAAGATCCGGATCTCGGAGAGATCTACAAGGCCGACGTGACCTGCCTGCGCGGCGACACCCTCTCCCAAAGGATCGAGGCCGACGAGACCTTCACGATCTACGACGAGCAGGACCGCTACAAGTACAAGATCTTCCAGTCCGGTGAATATTCCTGGAGACACCTCCAGCATCAAGTCGTCAAGGACGGCGAAAGATGCGCCGAAAGCCACACCCTGCAAGAGAAGAAGGCCTTCTACAACAGCGTCTTATCGCACTTCAGCCCGTCCGAGAGGCGACTCATCAACCCGCACTACTATAAGGTTGACATCTCCGACGACCTCCTGAACACCAAGCTCGAGATCCTCGACACCCTCAACAAAGAGATCGAAGCCTTCAGCATCGACTAAGTAACCTTCAAAAAATAACCTGCATCATCTTAAGGAATCTTTTCGGTCTAAATCTCTTTTCTCATCAGTCTTGTGCCACCGGCACACACCTTCTTCAAAAAAGAAAATATTCTCTTAATCCGAGGCTGCTTATTTTTTTATGTTACTAAGAAGCTGTTTTGACTTGTTTGAAATGTTCTTTGAGGTGAAAATTTTCTTCCCGCTTCTTCAGTCAGACAGCACCGCTGTCTTCCTTGGAAGAAGCGGTCGAAACTGATGTTTTTCACTCTCACTTTTCAGACAAACAAATCAAAACAGCTTCTAAAAGTCACTTCGACAAGATCAGTGACCGAAAAAGCAACACTTTGGTCGCTGAACCTGTTGAGGCGACTGAAAATCATCGTTACACACTCAATTGGTCGCTGAGCCTGTCGAGGCGAGCCAACCGAAACAACAAGAATTACAGTAATATTTTAATATGAAACACCGTAATATTAATAAGTTATTATTAACTATTTATATCTGTGCAGGAAGCACCTTTGCGGTCTACGCACAGACCTCCACAGAAGCCGTCCTCCGGCAAATAGAGACAAACAATCCGCAGCTGAAAGCCGCTGCCGCTGAAGTGGAAGCCGAGAAACTGGCCAACCGTGCAGACGCATTGCTGGAGAACCCGGAGTTCGAGTTCAACTACCTTTGGGGAGCCGACGGCATCGGCAACAGACGTGACTTCCGCGTTACCCAAGCGTTCGATGCAGCCACTCTGACCGGTATGAAATCCAGACAAGTAGCCGGACAGAACGAACTTGCCACACTGCAATACAAAGCCGAGAGGCTTAACGTGCTACTCGAAGCCAAGCAAGCCTGCATCGATCTTATCTACTACAACGCCCTTAAAGCCGAACTGGACACTCATCTGTCCCAGGCACAGACTCTCGTGTCATCTTTTGAGAAAAGGCTGAAAGCCGGTGGAGCCAATGTCCTCGACCTCAACAAGGCCAAGGTGCATCTGACAAGCGTACGTGGCCAGATCTCACAAGTCGAAGTTGAGCGTCAGACCCTGCTGGCGAAATTGAAGAGCCTCAACGGTGGGAACGACATCGCTCTTGAAGATTCCGCCTACGGCCTTTCAGACAACTTGCCATCCGATTTCGATTCGTGGTACGAGTCGGCTTCGCAGAAAAATCCAGTCCTGCAATATGTCCGTCAGGAGGTTACTGTAGGCAAAAAACAGTTGTCCATCGACAAGACTGCCTGGGTACCTGAACTGACCGTCGGCTATATGAGCGAACTCACGACATCAGACAAGTTTCGAGGCGTGACAGTGGGTGTGAATATTCCTCTGTGGAGCAACGCCAACAAAGTGAAGCAGTCTCGCGCGAAGATCGCCGCCGCAGAATCCCGCAAGGCTGCCGCAGAGCAGCAGTTCTATTTCGACCTTCTGGTCCAGTACAACCGCGCCGCCAGCCTCAAGGAGAACTCCGAACTGATGCGCGCCTCCCTAAGCGAGACCGACAGCCGCGACTACCTGCTGACAGCCCAGTCCCGAGGCGAGATCTCGATGATTGAATATCTCGTCGAGACCGACCAGTACTATGAAGCCCTGGAGCAGACCCTTTCAGCCGAGCGTGACTACCATCAAGCCCTCGCCCAGCTGAACGCTGTGGAGCTTTAGCCTGTTTTAGCCGATGCACAGCCACGAACTTGGCACATCGACATCTGACGTTGCGCGGCTGCTGCTGCTCGAATTCTTCTCGTGGCACCTAACCAACTAATAATGAGCATCAAAAGGTATCTCGTGGTCCAATTTTATGAACCACGAGATATTTCATTATATTGATAATCAAGGCATTATCTGCCACGCCAACGAAGCAAGTGTTGCCGTGGCACTCAACCGATTGAATATCATGCACAATGACTGTCTCGTGGTTCAATTTCATGTACCACGAGATAGCTCTCTTACTTGATAATCAACAGATTATCCGCCAAGACATTAAATTACATTTTGAAGTCTGAGTTGAATTGTCTAAATTGCAAGCGATTAAATTGACCAGTGACTGAATATGAGTCGCCGTGAACCAGCCTCAGATGATCGCTTATGATGAGGCTCTTTTAAACACTTACTAAACTAATGACTATGATAGGGTCGAGATGCGGGAGCCATCAGGGAAACACTGTGGCACACATATTCCAAAGGGCACGGAATGGATTCGTTGTGTTCTACAACGTCAAAGATTCACTGTTTTTCATCACATCATTTTGTATTATCGCCCGACGGCATGGTGTCAAGGTGTTGGCACTATGCCTGATGTACAATCATGTTCACATTCTGCTGGACACAGATGACAAAGAATCTATAAGACTGTTCATCAAGGAACTGATGTCGTACTTCTGCAAATCATACAACCGCAGGTATGGGCTTTCCGGAGTGCTGTTCGATAGCTACGGTGTGTCGCTGAAGAAAGGAGACAAAGCCATTAGGACAGCTTTGGCTTACGTCAACAACAACCCGGTCGAAGATCACATCTGCGGGAAAGCCGAGGAGTGGCGATGGAACTTTCTGGCATATTCGGACTCTGACCACCCATATTCAGAGAAGGTCAATTTAGGCATTGCATCAAGAAGGCTGAGGAGAGCGGTGGCCAAAGTGAAGTACCTGCATGCGACCGAAAGACCTTTGACATACGAAGTGCTTGACAACCTCTTCGACTCGCTTGCCATAAAAGAAAAACAACAACTGGTGGACCTGATAATCAATGAATATGCAATCGTTGATTTCCGCCAGGCCATCAGTTTTTATGGCGATTACGACAAGATGCTTATAGCATTCGCCAGCAACACTGGAAGTGAATACGAGATCAGCGAGCCTTTTGACCCGCATTCCGGTCAGGCATACCGGAAAATGGCGGACTATCTGGCCAGGGACAACAGGTTCAAATCAATCGGCGAGGTGATCAATCTCCCATTAGGAAAGTTAGTGGAATATTTAGACGAACTTGTCAGCCAATGTGGTGTCAGGCAATGCCACGCGATGAAGTTCCTGCACATTATCCAGAATCGCCTTGGCACCTAAATACTTGATAATGTGCAAAATAAGCTTTCTCGTGGTTATCATTTAGGAACCACGAGAAAGCTTTTTTAATTAATAATCAATACATTATCTGCCAAGCCCTCCGAAAAAGCTCGTTTGGACTGTGATGTCTCAGCTTGAAATAATAATCCAAATCTGCGATCTTGGCTCGATGAAAGGCTGTGCGCTCCAGCGAAGCTACTCTGCGGCGGCGATGCACTCGAGTCCCTCGTTGAGAGAGACGGTAATCCTATTCATTGGAACCAGCGAAGCTACTCCGCGGCGGCGATGCACTCGATCTCGACGAGGGCTCCTTTCGGGAGGGTCTTGACGGCGAAGGCGCAGCGGGCCGGGAACGGGGCTTTGAAGAACTCGGAATAGATTCCGTTCATCGCGGCGAAATCATTCATGTCAGCGAGGAATACGGTGGTCTTCAGGACTTTGTTGAGGTCGGAGCCAGCCTGCTCGAGGATTGACTTGAGATTGGTCAGGGACTGACGGGTCTGGGCCTCCACTCCCCCTTCCGGGAACGCACCGGTGGCAGGATCGATAGGAAGCTGGCCGGAAACGAAGATGAAACCGTTATGCTCGATGGCCTGGCTGTACGGGCCGATGGCGGCAGGAGCCTTTTCTGTGCTTATCTGTCTCATAAAATCAAATTTTTGCCAAATTTAGGAAATTGAAAAGTAATTTGCCAAAAAACAGAGTAAAAGGGCTTCCAGGAAACTTCGCAAACATATTCATAATTGGTGGTAAAATGTGTAAATTTGTAGAACGAACATTAAAAACACATTTTACTATGGCACTCGAACAACAGATCCAGAAGGACATAATGGAGGCGATGAAGGCTCACGACGAGTCACGCCTCAACGCGACAAGAGGCATCAAGTCTGAGATTCTCCTCGCTAAGACATCAGGAGCCGAGCATGAGCTCTCCGATGCTGATGTGCTTAAGATCATCCAGAAGCTCGTGAAGCAGCGCAAGGAGTCAGCTGAACTTTACACTCAGGGCAACAGGCCGGAACTCGCCGAGAAAGAACTCGCCGAATTGAAGGTGATGGAGGCCTACCTGCCGAAGGCACTTTCCGAGGAAGAGGTCAGGAATATTCTTAAAGAGGTTGTCGCCGAGGTTGGAGCCACAAGCCCTAAGGACATGGGCAAGGTTATGGGAGCTGCAACCAAGAAGTTGGCGGGACAGGCTGACGGTAAGCTGATCTCGACAATCGTCAAGGAACTGCTCGCACAGTAAACATATTCATAAATATTTGAAGAACAACAGCACCTATGATTAAGGAATCACGGAATATTGCTGCTGCGGTTGCCGCGCTGACTTTGTCGGTCGCGGCTTTCGCGCATAATGACAGTGCTATGGCCGCTGAACATGTCGAAGCTGCAAATTGTGTCGCCGGCGCTTCGAAAAGCCCTGCGACAGGAAAAGCATCAGCGACAGATAATGCATCGGCGACCGGTTGTGCCGGCGTCGCCTCGACAAGTTCAGCGGCCGGAGATGGTTCAGCGGCCGGTTGTGCCAGCGGCGCCTCAACAAGCTCTGCGACCGGAAATGGTTCTGCGGCCAATAACACAGCAGCCGCAAAGGATCTGACGACCGGGCGGGATCTCTACAAAGAGTTCCAGAGCCCACCGAAATCGGCCCGCCCGAGGGTGTGGTGGCACTGGATGAACGGGAACATCACAAAGGACGGCATCAAGAAGGATCTTCTGTGGATGCAGAAAACCGGTATCGTGGGATTCCACAACTTCGACGCCGGGCTTGAAACCCCACAGATTGTGGACAAACGGCTCATCTACATGACTCCGGAATGGAAGGAAGCTTTCAAGTACGCCATCAACCTCGCCGACAGCCTTGACATGGAGATGACCATCGCCAGTTCCCCGGGATGGAGCGAAACCGGAGGCCCGTGGGTCAAGGACGAGGACGCGATGAAGAAACTCGTCTGGAGGCAGATCGAAGTAAAGGGCGGACAGCCTGTCAATCTGAAACTCCCGGAAGGATTCGACATCACAGGGCCGTTTATGGATTTCACAGGATCGTTCGACGGAATCTCACAGGTGTTCCTTAGGAAAAAGTTCTACAGGGATATAGCCGTTGTCGGAGTGAGACTCTGCGACAAAGACATCAATCTCAAAGAGTTGTACCCAACAATAACCTCAAGCGGTTGCGATGCCACAAGCGAGGAAATGCTCGAAAGGATCACCGGCGACAGCGTAGGAGACTACCTCGACGTCAAAGCCGACAAGAACGGCAGGTGCTGGATCCAGTACGAATTCGCTGAGCCGCAGACCATCAAGGCCGTTGTGGTCTCCGAACTCAGGAAGGACACGAATCCTTACGTCCACACGAAGGAACTCCAGTACAGCGATGACGGAGTCAACTTCAAGAGCATCAACCTTTCCTATCAGGCCACGACGCAAAGGACATACGCGATCCCGGCGACCACTGCCAAATATTTCAGACTCAGCCTTAAAGACAACAAAGGAAAGAAGGACTGCGAATTCGGAATAGCCCAATTCGCACTCTCAACGGTCACAAGAATCCAGCTCGCCGGAGACAAGGCCGGCAACAGTTTCTACCGCTTGCTCTGGATGGAGGACACTCCGTACAGCAGTGAGGCGGCCAGACTTGAGGATGTGGTCGATCTCACACCATACGTCAAGGACGGCACTCTCACATGGAACGCTCCGGAAGGCAACTGGAGAATATTCCGCTTCGGCTACAGCCTGACCGGCAAGACCAACCACCCTGCCTCACCGGAAGCCACCGGCCTTGAGGTTGACAAGCTCGACCCGAAGGCCATCACTGAATATTTCCACAACTACCTCCAGACCTATGCCGATGCCTCCGGCGGAAAGCTCGGCAAGGGTGGCATTGAATATCTCCTCACAGACAGCTACGAGGCGGGAGCGCAGACGTGGACCAGGAATATGTTCGAAGAGTTCAAGGCACGCAAAGGCTACGATCTACTCCGTTGGATGCCGGCGCTGACCGGAATGGTTCTGAACAGCACAGAAGAGACGGAGCGTTTCCTGTTCGACTGGAGAAGGACAATCGGGGACATGATCTCCGAATATCACTACGACCTCCAGAACGAGATCCTCAAGCCTTACGGAATGAAGCGCTACACGGAGAGTCATGAGAACTACCGCGCCAACCTCACCGACGGGATGGACTGCAAGCGTTACGCCGAGATTCCGATGTCAGCCTTCTGGATGGACTACAAGAACGGAAAAATATTCAATCCTCGTTTCGAGGCCGACGTGCGCGAATCCGCCTCCGTGGCCCACATCTACGGCCAGAACATCGCCGCCGCGGAGTCGTTCACATCCGACGGCTACAGGGACGGGGCCTGGGTCTTCTCCCCTGCCGTGCTCAAACCAACAGCCGATGCAGCGATGGCCGCCGGACTGAACCGATTCGTGATCCACACATCACCTCACCAGCCGGTTGACGACAAGGTCCCGGGACTCGGTCTCGGAAAATACGGCCAATGGTTCGACCGTCACCAAACCTGGGCCGACCAGGCGAAGGCATGGACGGATTATCTGTCCCGCAGCTGTTATATGCTTCAGCAAGGTCGTTTCGTGGCCGATGTCGCCTACTACTACGGTGAGGACAACAACGCAACGGGAATAATGCTCAAGAAAGTCCCGGCCCTTCCTTACGGCTACAACTACGACTATTTCAGCCCGTCCGTGATCCGTGATCTGGCCAAGGCCGAGAACGGGCTTATCACTGTGCCAAGCGGAATGAAGTACAAGGTTCTGATGCTTGACGCCAACGTGAAACACATGTCAATCGACATCCTGCGGAAGATCAAGGTGTTCGCGGACGCCGGAGTCGTGATCTGCGGAGCCAAGCCTCAGAAACTCGCCGGCAACACCGGCACGGAGGAAGAGTTCAAGGCTCTTGTGAAAGACATCTGGAACTCCGGGCGCAAGAATGTAACGGCAGGAGTGCCGGCGGAAAAAGTCCTTTCCGCCATGAGTCTCAAACCCGATTTCAGCATAGCAAGCGGAAACAACAAGGACATCAAGTTCGTCCACAGAAACCTTTCCGATGGTGAAATCTACTGGGTGACAAACCTTTCCAAGGACACGAGAGACATCACGGCTTCATTCAGGACAACGGGCAAAAAGCCTGTAATCTGGCACGCGGAGGACGCTTCAACCGAACCGGTCAGCTATGAGATCGCTGACGGCAGGACCAACGTAAAGATGAGCCTGACACAGCACCAGTCTGCCTTCGTCATATTCACGGAAAACACCGATGTGGCGAAAGTTGAGCTGCCTGAGACAAGCGAAGAGACAATCGTGGAGCTCAACACTCCTTGGTCAGTCAAGTTCCAGCAGGGACGCGGAGCGCCGGAAACCGCCACTTTCAATCAACTCGCATCCTTGACCGAGAGTTCCGAGCCGGGCATCAAGTACTTCTCCGGAGCGGTGACATATTCGAACATATTCAAGTTAAAAAAGAAGGAAATTCGAGGCAAGAATTCCGTCATTCTGGATTTAGGTGATGTGAAAGATCTGGCGGAAGTGACCGTGAACGGAAAGACTTTGGGTGTGTTCTGGAACGCTCCGTTCAAGGTTGACATCACCAAAGCAGTGAGGAACGGCGACAACACCATCGAGGTCAAGGTCATCAATATGTGGCACAACCGCCTCGTCGGGGATGTCCAGCCGGGTGTGACAAAGAAGATCACCTACACCCAGATGGAGTTCTTCAAGCCTGAGGAGCCGCTGCTCCCGGCCGGACTTATAGGGCCAGTCAGAATTATAGGAGAAACAACGACCAAATAATTGATCATGAATATTAAAAGACTAATTTCCGCATTGATGGCAATCACCGCCTGTGTTTCGGTTTCCGCTAAGAAACCGTTGAAACCGACACTCAGATTCGGTTCGGATGGAGAATTCAAGATTCTTCAATTCACTGACACTCATCTAATTCCTTCCAATGAGACAACTCCGCTTGTCTGGGAGAACATCAGGAACGCCATCACAGCGGAAAAGCCAGACCTGATCATGCTGACTGGCGACCAAGTCTATGCCAAGCCTGCTCTTGAGAACTACAGGATCCTTCTTGACACACTCGACAAATTCGGTGTGCCTTACGGGATTGTCTTCGGCAACCACGACAAGGAGTTTGACCAGACCAACGCCGCACTTTTGAAAGATGCGATGACCAGACCGCTTTGCGTCGCCGGAGACACCCCGGGTCTGCACGGAGAAGGCAATTATTTCCTTGAGGTAAAGTCTCACTCAGCGGACACGACCGCCTCTGTCGTATGGTGCTTCGATACCGGAAGCGAATCGCCGCTTTCCAAGAAAGCCATCAAGAGCTATGACTACGACTACGCCCATTCTGACCAGGTGGAATGGTACGGCAAGACAAGCGGCACCATCACCTCAGCACACGGCGGAAAGCCGCTTCCTTCCGTGGCGTTCATGCATATTCCTCTCCCTGAATATGCCTACGCGTACAGAGATGACCTGAACTTCAAGGCGTACGGCACCCACCGTGAGACAATCTGCTCCTCGCATCTTAACTCGGGTCTTTTCTGCAAGATGCTTGAGTGCGGGGACGTGATGGCGGTCTTCTGCGGGCACGACCACGACAATGACTGCTCTGTCGGCTACTACGGCATCATGCTGGCCTACGGGCGGTACAGCGGCGCGGCGACAGTTTACAACAACATCGGAATGAACGGCAGCAGAGTCATCGTGCTCCATGAGGGCGAACGGAAACTCGATTCGTACATCCGCCTGCGTGACGGCTCGACCAAAGACCTGACGCATTATCCTGAATATTACCAATGACAGCCTGTGGTCCCCGAGCCTGTCGAAGCGACATGATCGTTTCAACTTGTAACGTCGCTTCGACAGGCTCAGCGACCGAGGATTTGCTCAGCGACTAGTAATACAGCTCAATGACCGAAACCAAAGATAACCATTTTAAACCAACGATATTATGAAAACAGTTTTGAAAGCGCTCTGCGCGGCTGGAGTGATGCTTTTAGGCATGGCATTGCCGGCCGGGGCGCAGACATCCTCCGGGGATGTCAAAGGGTACATGTACGAAGCCAACCTGATGGTCGGTGTGATGCAGATGGCCTACGACAGCGATGAGTTTCCGTCTCGCCATTATTACAGGAAAGAGCTCAGTGATTTCTATGAGACATACACCGGAGATCCTGGCTTTTCAGCCTTCTACACAGCGGATTTCAATGTCTATCTCACCAAGTGGCTGAAAGTCGGAGCCAGCGCGGGCTACGCCAAAGCGTGGGCGAATGTGTTCGACCCTCGGGGCTACAAGAAGATCGGAGAAAAGACCTTGAACGACTACTCTCTGCTTGGACAGGCTAAATTCACATTCATCAACAGGCAGTTGTTCAGGATGTACGCCGGAATCGGTGCCGGAGCCTCCGTCTGGGCCGGGAAAGACCGCGGAGAAACATATTCCAAGATTCTCCCTGCCGTAGAGTGCATTCCATTGGGTTTCCAATGGATGGATCATAAAATATACACTACTCTTGAAATTGTGGTAGGCACCAGAATGGGCGGAGTCAGAGGTGGATTAGGTTACAGATTCTAAACTTGAAATCATGAAAAGAATTTTATCAATCGCGACAGTGATCGCTGCGACAATTATCGCTGCATCATCATGCAGCAAGGCTGAGAGAGAGTTTGCAGGGAGCGATGGTGAGGTGACATATTCAATGGGCCATTACATGATGTGCATCGCCAACAACCTGATAGTTGACAACCTCAAGATTCTGGAGTACAAAATCAAAGGAAAGGCCAACATCCAAAGCAAGACTTCTGTCATGACACCGGATGACCCGTCATACAGAATCCCGGGAGTAAAGGTTGAGAAAGCGGCGGAAGACAGCACGTGGATCGTCTCCAACAAGAATCTGGAATACTGGTTCCTCGGCGACTCCTCCTACCCTACCGACTACACGATCACAGCAAGGATGCTGCCCGGTGACTACAATCACTTCCACAGCTGGAAAGTCACCATCGAAGGTGAAAGACGGGAACAGAAAGGCTACTCCTGCAAATTCACCACGCCGGAAGAGCCTCTCACCTACACGATCGGGGACACGGGATATTCATGGGGCAGCTGCAAGGGGCAACTGAATATGCTTGTGTACAAAGACGGCAAGGCCATTGATTCGATCGTCATGATCCTCCGCGGCGGGCTTGATGACTACAGCCTTGTCAGAACGTATTAATCGATCCGGACAGACATCGTCACACCTTTAGTCTGATCAATCATGAGGATAAACGTAACAGGAGCGGCCTTAGCGACGCTCCTTGTTTTTAGTACAGGACTTAAGGCAAGCGCACAGGGCACGCTTCTGAAAGAGGCCAGATACGAAGTGAACCTGACAGTCGGCATTGTACCTGGCGCACTGGTTTCATCCAATGAGTTTCCGAATTCGACGGTACGACATAATCATGACTTATACTATTTCTACGAACCGTACTATTCAACCGGGATGTTTCCTGAAGTGTCTATGGATGCCAACATTATACTTAAGAAATGGTTGAAAGTCGGAGGAAAGCTAGGGTACTACACCTTGTGGGGAGACTTGATCGACCCGAAAACTCATAGAACGATCGGAAAAAAAGAGTTTTCCGACTTTTCTCTTGCGGGTCAAGTCAGATTCACCTTTTACGAAAAGCCTCCGTTCAGTGTCTATGCAGGTATAGCGGCAGGAGCGACCTACAGACATGGCAATGATCAAGGCCACAGCATGTCAAAATTGCTTCCAGCCTACGAGGTACTTCCTCTTGGCTATCAAATCTCCTACAAATCCGTCTATGGCATAATAGAATGCGCCTTCGGCTCCATGGTTCTCGGAGGCCGTTTCGGTATCGGCTACAGATTTTAACGAAACGCGATTTTTCGAGAAGATGTTTTGATTTGTTTGTATAGCACCTTTCAAGATTAGTCTAGCATAATATAGCGCAGAATGCTTTTCTAATATATTGTGACACATCATTGGTACAGGAAATGCGCTTCTGTGTACCAAACGGACTATGACATGCCGTTGGTACAGGAAACGGGCTTCTGGTGTACCAACCAGACGAAGTATTCAGGAGAACTCAGCGAATCTGTCGGTTACAATAGTTGAGAAAAAGGCTGGTTCCCGAAGGAGCCAGCCTTAATAATGCTTAATTATGAATATAATAGGGCTTAAATCACCTATTCAGCCTTGGTTACCTCCCAAGCCTGTTTGCCGTTGTATGTAATCTCTTTGGACACATAACCGTCTGGAACCCAGTTGGCATTCTTACCATTAATCTTATCAGCAACACTATTAGATGGATCAAAACCTACGAATATTCCACCTGTGACATTTATGGTACATTTATTTGCATTCACGGAGCTATCAAGACAATTTATCAAGAATGCAGGATCTCCTGCACATTCAAACACACCATCATAAATATTCAAGGTGGCATTCTGTTTCCATCCCGGTCTCAAGTAAATAACTGCCACTTTTTCAGAAGGATCGCTATTCTTATCCAAACCGGCATAAAAATAACCGCCATAGATATTAGCTATTCCATTGATAATGGTTACTGCATTATTAGCCTCACCACCGCTACCACCTTTAACAGTTAAATTACCATAAATATTCACTGTCAATTTAGTTGAGCTTGTGTTGCTTCCCATAATTTCGATTGCACAAGCCCCATTTCCATCAGTACTATTAGAAGGACCTTCTATACTTCCACTACCGCTTATGTTAACAGTTCCAGTCTTACTGGCAGTAGAAATCGTTTCCCCAACATCTGACCTATATGATGAAGATGGAGTTATTTTCCCTTTTTCACCTACAACAAGATTATATCCATTCGTCAAAGAAAGGTATGAGCTTTCCAATTCTATTGTGCTATTCACCAATACAGGTGCTGTTTTTGAACTGGTTATCGCTTTTTTCAAACTTGTCTCATCCGTGACCTCATGAGCCTTTACCACGGTATATTCATCACCGTTCTTGATTACGACATAGCCCTCAGCGACATAGTTGGTGTGTGCACCGTCGGCGTTGTTGTCCGCAGGATTGAAGCCATAGAAAGTACCACCTTTGATGGAGATCTGGCATCTGGAAGTAGCACCATCATCACAGTTGATCAAGAACTCCGCGTTACCTGATACAGACTTAAACACTCCGCCGTTTATCTCAAGCACAGCGGTCTCGCCAGCACGAGGGGTAAGATAGATCGCAGGGCTGTTATTACCAGAAACATCTATTCCGGAGATGAATGTACCATTATTTATGACCAGTTTACCATTGTAGATATTCGCGGCCGTGGCATTATCGTTATTGGTATTCGTGGACTCTCCGCCTTTGACCGTAACGTTTCCGTCAATAGTAAGAGTCTGGTTAGTGGCATTAACCCATATGGCCGCACTTGAGGCAGCTTTGGGACCCTCAATCGTACCATTACCGGTAATAGTGTCGATTCCGTTTTCAAGACAATAATTCAAAGTATTATAATAGTTGGAATACCCCGCTGTGATCACTGCATTCTCCGCCACTTCCAGATTAAAGTTCTTCTTAATCGCGGCAGGCTTGTTCTTCAATGAGGCATAGTTGTCAACTGTAACGGTTCCGTTCTCAGTCACATTGTTGATGGCATCGATAAGTTTATCACCGCCGACAACAATTTCATAAGCAAGAGGAGTCTTTCCGGTCTCAGCATAAACATAGCCGTCCGGAACATTATAGGCAGCACCGGCGTTATCGGAATATTTACCACCTTTAATTATAATCGTAGCGTTTTCGACATCGGAATATCCGCACTCCCTGTCAATGAACATAGTCTTGCAAGGAACAACGACTCTGCTGTCACCAACCTTTCCTTTATAACCTGCGCTTGGCTCGGAGGTAACAATCTGCGCGTCATTGATTGTCACTTTACCGCTACGGCTAAGGATGCCGACACCGTTTTCAATGTTGAAGATACCTGCATTTACGGTAATTATATCCTTCCATGGAGCATAGATGCCGCAAGCAACATAACCCTCGGTCTGAATCTTTCCATTAAACACCGGAACACCGTATGTTGCGGAAGATCCGATAGTGATTCTGTTGGCTTTTTCTCTTGCAATGCCTGTATCCGTCGATACTCCATCCACAAACTTATGATGGTTCGTATTACCATTTCCAAGAATGACAGCATTGTTAGCGGCTGTGTAATTACCTCCTTGGATTGTGATGCGTGAGTTAGATGCCGTGCTTGTAGCAACAGCGCTTTCCTGAGCGTTAACGGTGCATCCCCAAAGGGTAACTCTTGCTCCGTCTGCCTCCGGATCAAATATCACACCTACCTTTTTGAGCGAATTGATGGTACCTTTCTTGATGTCGAGTTCTCCGCTCTTGACGGTTATCGCATTCCCTGTTTCCGCAGTAATGCTATGGCCAGCCATATCAAGAATTGTAGTATAAAGGCTACCATTAAATGTTCTTCTGGTATCATTAAGGACAACGTTCTCTTTTACATCAGCGAGCAAGGTAATGGTTTTAATTCCTGCAGACGCCTGAGGTACGGCATTGAAAGCTGCACTTAGTGTAGAGAATGATCTGCCGTCGAATGATGCGACATTCTCCGATGTTGTACCTGTAGTCTTAAGGCGAAGTGGAGTATTGATCTTGAGAGCCACTCCGTCCTTTGAGTAAGTACCAAGATCAATAGAGGACCCGTCACTCTTATTAGCTGTGATGTTTATCGCCTTACCGGAAAGATCTACTGGATTGGCAGTGATAAACGCGCGGAACAATTCACCGGCAACGAAAGAAATGCCATCCTCTCCTTCATTACCGAGATCAAGGGTTATGCTTGAACTAAAAGTCTTTCCTTTAATAGTAGACTTGGTCGCATCAAGTGTTCCGGTGGCCATGAAGATTTTTTCAGGAACGCTGACAGTGATGGAGGTTACATTCTTTGTTTCCTCAGTGAACCTATGCTCGATCACAAGCCAGGCCACTTGATTCTTAAGTTCGAAACTTACTGAGTTCTTACCCTCCTCCTTTGTCGCTGTCGCGCAAGCGTAGTCAAAGTATTTCAGATGGTCAGTGTTGTTGTTGGCAGTCTGACGCTGGCCTACATAGGTGACTGGAATCGCTGTGTTCTTGGATGTGATCACAAAATTGTAGGCAGGAATAAAGGCGTGGTAATTAATGCCGTCCATCAATTTAAAGCCTTTGCTTTCAAATTTCGCCGATGCATCACCGGATGTCAATGAACTAAGCAGGGCGGGTTCTCCCTCACCAAACACTACAACGCTTTCACCTTTTGACCATGTGAAGCCAAAACTTGGATCACCCCATGTCAAACTTCTTGTGTCAATGAGATCGTTAGGCTGTTCAACAGTAGCATATACACCTTCACCATTAACTTCCGGGGCGATCTCAATCTCCTCCCTGTCGCATGCGGTAATGACAGACATTGCAGCGACCAGAGCAATAATTTGTTTTTTCATTTCTCGAATTAATTTACGATAATGAATTCTTAAAAATCCTCAGCCTCATTTGAACCTTCTCCTGTAACATCGGCACTACCATCACCACTTTGGCAGAGGACAGATGACAACGCAAGGTCAATCTCCTCGACCTCCGGTCTTAAATAGTCACGAACTTCATTTACCTTTTTCATAGAAACTAACGAACTGACCGGAGACTCCTGACCGGCGGTTTAATAACATTGTTTTAGGGAGCAGATACCATAAACGCGGAGCCCAATCCTCAGCCTGTCACAACCGGCTAAACTTTAGCGCACCTTCTACGCGGAAGACGCTGACTGTAGTTTAATTGTTTCTAACAATAGCGTAAGATACGTCTATAATATGTGTCCGTACTTTCTCCGGCAGCCGGGTTAGCCGTGGCTGCCGAAAAAAAATACGGCCACAAAGATATATATATATATATGCAAGACTTTTTTCAACTATTTACACCCCCGAACTGCAATTATTATATGGGCTTATTTAGTAATGTTGAAAAAATAAGTTGCATCGATTGATAAGATTGAATACATAGAATCACCCTGAACATTATAGAACGGCTCTGCTGTTTTGATTTATTTTGAGCCTTGTGCAAACCCTGTGCAAACCACAGGCACGCAAGAATGGCTCTGG
>OMDN01000049.1_pt1 | contig 27526 bp, 46 predicted proteins | sample 1645191 | NCBI WGS metagenome assembly OMDN01 (sample SAMEA103958154, study PRJEB25191) | human gut metagenome | reverse complement strand
CATCGATTAAATACCGTACCTTAAGCAAATGAATTAATGCCTCTGCTATTTCTTTCTGTTTCAAGTTTGTCATAATAAATCAACTCCTTTCATAAAGGAGTATGCAATTTTCGCGAATATTTTTGAAATGTTTCCCACGGGATTCCAATGGGTGGTTCCCCGTTAGCCACGCTGAAAATAAAAGAAAAGAGATAGATCGATCTCCAAGGCTTTCGGAATCTCGTATACAGATTCTACCTTCAGATTAATATTAATCTGGTATTTCTTTACGATGCTGATCGTATTACCAATAGCATACATTGCATACAACTTTCGTTGCTGTCGATTTACTATTTGTCTTTCTCTTTTCTTTCATAATAGACCTTGTAAATTTCGCGTGACCCCTAGCGATAACTAGGAAAAGTGTTTCATTGGCAGAAAGAGTTTACCAATACAGCGGAGCAGTAATATCAAGATACACGGTAATCATCCGCATGAATTTGCGATGGTCTGTACCAGCATTGCGAAGATTCTTCATAAGAGCGTAGTCATTGTCGCCTAGAACAAAGAAATCTTCAGTTCCATAAACAGGACACTTTCCTCTGAACGAACAATCTTCCGGACATGTTCCATCTTCAACCTCCCGGCATAAGAAGCTATCACTCTTCTCCCACGAGTTCATCGGATTACGCATTCCTCTGATGGCTGCTTCCCAGCCCATTACTTCGGTGTTTTCAATTTTCAGCATTGCTGTTTTCCTTTCCACTTTCAATAAATTTAATTTCAATATCATCAGGAACCACCTGAGCTTCTAAATAAGGTGGGAGAAGAATTACTCCTGTTTCTTTCTGGGCTCTAATATTATCAAGCATACCCTTCATCTGTTCTGGCGCAACATGCGCGCAACATCTAACCACTAAAATATCAGGCATTTCTTATTTCTCCTTAATCTTGGCAGTCATGAACTTTTCAAACTCATCCATGCATTCCGGGCATAAATCCATCATCCATTCGTTATAAGCATTCATCGTTCCGCCGAAAGCATCTGTTTGAATTTTTCTTATTGCGTTGCTTTGTGCTTTATTACCTTTCGGATAATGCTCGTACAATTTTCCGTATCGATCACATTTTTTTGCCATTGCCATCGTTTTTCTCCTTTCAAAAATAAAGAGAGAACGTGCGACTTTTCGATGCCGCAAAGGTTATAACCTCGGCTTTTTTCCCAATATAATTGGTACTGAATTTCTCCCATTCTCTCATAGTATTCTTTGTATTTTTCGCGAGAAAGAAAAAGGAAGAGACCCCGTCATAGTGGCAGAGCCTCTTTCTTTTTTAGACAACGAATTCCGCTTTGTATTTTTTACGAATCGGCCTCATTCTTTTTCAGATGATTATAAATAACTTCGCATTTTCGGTGATTCTCGCATTTGATAATGGTATCACCACAAATGCAACCCTCATCTAATGTACGAAACAAATCCGGTTTTTCAGCCACATACGGCTCAAACTCCAAGCAGCCGTGACAATATTCACGCACATCAAGCTTAATCATATTTTATTTCCTCCTTATTTATAGAGCAGTGCATAAGCTGCACAGCCAATTCCAATGAGCATAGTGATAATAAGGGTGCCGATGCAAATATAATCCAACACAGTCATTCGAAGTCCTCCTTAACAGAATCACAGTCGACAGTAGCAGCATCAACACCCATAATTCTCAGAGCCAGCTGAAGTTCATCAATTAAGTATGACTCTTTGTGAATCATGTTATCCTTGTAAATGGTTTCGATAAACTGCCGGATTGTGATAGGATCCGGAATATTGAGGCCAAGATCAAAAGCCTCTTTTTTCACCTGATCGCGCATTGCCATTGTCGGAACAACAATAGTCATTCCTGTTTCAGAAGACCTTTCAATAAGCATAGCAGTCTTTCCAGATTGCCGAGGCATGGAATAAATTGTAGACATCACTTTTCCTCCTTACTTACAATCTTAACATCAATAAGCCTTTCGTAATGCATAATTTTCATACTTACGCTCCTTTCAAAATGCATGTTTATACTTCATAGACAGTAGTTGCCTAGCAGTTCCAATCGCCCATGGATCGTTAAGCGGCAGATTATAGCCCGTAGAATGATTAAAGTCTCTGAATTCATCAGACCACGGAAGCATTTCGGCAATTTCCGGATACTCCTTTTGAAGCGTCTCTAATTCCAACGCCCATTTAGACCACGTCTGATCGGATATAAGATTATCGTTAAATCGGTAATAGATAACGCTATGCACCAAGATCTGAAGCCTGCGCCTATGCATCAAATCAAGTGCTTCATACCTATTCAAAGCCATACTAGGCTCCTTTCAAATATAAGTCTTAGTTTTCTTTGAGTTTTTCAAGCAACTTCTTTTGTATTCGCTTAAAGGTGCGGCAGACGTTTGCCCTAGAATATCCCAGTTTTCTTGCTATATCTGCCTGAGACAAGCCAAGAAGCTTTAGCTCGCACATCTTACGTTCCAATTTCGAGAAGTCCTGCATGAGATAATCATACTAAGGAAGGTCAATCCCCATTTCTCCAGCAAGAACATCCTCCAAATATGTTTCGGTGCCATCGTACTCAGAGATCGGAGCATACAACGATACTGTAGGAGGCTGTCTCATGATCGAGCGAAGAGCCATTCCAATGGCATTATAGATGCACTTGAATGCGTATGTAGAAAACTTTATATTGGTATCTGCATCATACGCCAAGCAAGCCTTCCATAACCCAATTCGACCCTCCTGCAAAATATCATCATCGAACTGATGCATGGGATAGCAGCGATTGATGACATATCGCACCAAATTCTGGTTTTCTAAATACAACTCTTCTGGAGTAATTCGGAACACCCCCCTCTCTCAAATATAATCCTCAAATTTTTGACGTATGGGCACAAGCCTTTTACCTAGTTCGTAACGGGTGATACCAAGAAGATTCGCCACATCTTTTTTAAGTTTGCCATTAACCAAGCAGTGGACGATCGTTTTTTCTTCTTCGGTGAGACTTTTCCAAAAGCCCTCGATGTCAATGAATGGAACATCAAGATCGCCTGGAACAGACTCACTGATAGGAGCGGCATCTTCATTTTTTCTCTTATTTCTACCAGGAGCATCTAAAGGCACCTCAGAAAAACCCGCTCGCTCTGGATTTCGTCGCCATGCTTTTGAGTTGCGTATTTCGCTTTTTATCTCGTTATCAATACACCTTCCGGCGTATGTAGAAAATGTACCAAGATCGCCATTAAAAGTTGTGCAAGCAATCCATAGACCAATCCGAGCAATCTGCTGGAAGTCATCATCATTCAAAGCCCATGGATATTTCCTTTTCAAAACACCAAATATAAGTTTGCTGTTCTCTAGATACAACTCTTCAGGTGTCATGACTCTTTCTCCTTAAAATGAACTGGTTTATGGGAGTAAGAATTGCTCGGATATGCTAAACAGTGATAACACGGATCTTTTGTCTCTTCCAGCTTCTCGTATTTGCACTTTTGGCAATACTGATCGAAATATACTTCCTTGTAACCGTCACCATTCATTATTTAACCTCCTTAACAACCCCACCAAACGCAATAAGTTTGGCTCCAACAATGTTTCCGATAACTGCCAATGAGAATATGCGCCACCAATCTACAGAATTGAACTCCGCATTATATAGCATAGCAATGCAATGATTTGCTCCTGACAGCAAAAATGCTACCACGCACATAACTGTGGCCCATGGATGTTTGGAATATAACGCTACGCCCATCTGCATTAAAGTTCCGCAAGCCAATCCGGCAGATATGTACCATGGAGGCCATTTAAGCAAATATACTGCAATGAAGATTCCAAGAGTGTTTGCTGCAAATATCAATAAGCACTCTCCAAACTTTCCTTCGCCAATTTTACCAGTAAAGAGATTTAGCTTGAACGTGCAGATGGTCAGCAGCCCAAGCCCGAAGAGAAAGGCTCCTATGATTTTGTTTTCGCAGGATCCGTAAATATATGCAGACAATCCAATTAGATATCCAGCAGATACTCCCCGTTTTAGTGTATCGAGCATTAGGGTTTCCTCTTATTAAGTTCTTTAAGCCGAGCCGTCAGCAGAATTCTCTCGCCTTCACACAGCGCGTAAATCAGATCGTTCTGCCAAATATCACGCGTTTCGGCTACTTTACACATTCCGTTCTCGATCGCATCAAGAACCTCAACGATTCGTTCTCTTTCGGTCATTTCTCTTCCTCCTTCAAAAGTAAAAGAGTTTCCTCAATAAGCGTGCAATATGTGTCATATTCATCAATGTCAAATATTGTATCGTCGCCAAAAACCTTAGTCAGTACCTCTTTACAAATATCTTCAGAGTTAATGATCTGCTTTTTAATTTTCATTTTTTATTTCCCCTTTTCAAATATCACTGCGCAAAAGGTACTTGTTCAACATCTCCGCCCTGAACAGTCACAGACTGCATCACACACTTTCTTTCCTCATCCCAATACAAAGTATCAAGAATGTGGTCAATATCGTCCTGGATTTCTGGTTCAGTCATTCGCATGACCTCATACTGCTGGAGACCTACTTTAGAACGGAGCTTTTGCATTACTGTTCCTGCCCACATGCGGAACTTACGAGCTTCTAACCGTCTGCTAGCGAATAGAGCCTCATAAATACCAAGCTCATTTACCGCCAGCATCCAACGGGTCTTATTATCGCCGGGACGACGACCGATATCTTTACCGATCATAGCGTTATTCACGGTTTTAACCGGCTGGTGCTCATATCTATCCACCTTTGAAGGGTGGTCAGATACCTCGACCTTGACCCGTTCGAGCATCGATGGATCAAGTCGACTCGCAATCTTGTCGGTTCTCAGTTTTAGCGCATCACAAATATCTTTCAGGATAGCCCACCATTCGCCGTCGATCTCGACAAAGCGGATATCATACCCGCACCAATTTTCGGTTCTAATCATATATAACCCCTTTCACCAAATATGCATAAGATGTGTGATGACGCCAGTCCATGCTGCCGCCAAAACAAAAAACTGATAGCCTAGGCTTAGTTTATAGCATGCTCGAACTACAGTAATGACTGTAAACCAAATGGCTACAAGCAAACATAAACAAAAAATAATAGTCGAGATCATTTACTTATCATCCTTTCCAACGAGTTCCCCCATATCAAATCGTTTGCCGTTAATTGTAAAGCTCCGGCCATTATCTTCAAATTGAATGAGTTTTCCCGGAAGATCGTCCTTCTTTAATTCTTCTTCCGCTTCCTTCTGATATTGTTCATCAAATGCAATAGAATCGCGGATACCCTTCTTATAGTTTTCGACATGCACACGATGAGAAACGGGATCTTGAAATTCGGCTTTTCCCCAATAATACTCAAATTCAGTCATAAGTTTTTCCTTTCAAACATTAATAGTCGCATTTGGGTGTATTTATCGTGATTACCAATATTTACTGATAAAACAGAACTTGCGTATGGTTATTTGCTTCTTTAAACTGCTCTTCGGTCATTGTCGGAAATTTAAAAGTATAGAAGCTACCGACATAATAGCCATCTTCGACTTGCTCCGTATATTCAATTCCATGACGTTTGAAATATACCTTAGCAGCAATGGCGTCAACGAAACCTTCAACTTCTCCATAAATAGGTTTGGTGAAATCCATAGAATTTTCTCCTTTCAAAATATAAAAGAATAGGACACCATGTTTCAGATGTCCTAAATCTTTTACTTTGCAAGTAGTATCTTGAAAAATCGTCTTTTTCCAACATGCTCTTTGAGAGTAAACAGCATTTCGTTAATATTGGTTTCGATCTGCTGTGGACTTAGATGCAGCTTTTCGGACATATATCCGATGCTTTGTCCTTCCAAAATCCATAACATGATCTTTCCACTCATTTCAGAAACCTGCTTTTTCTCCTTCTGATTAAGCAAAAATGTTTGTTTAAAATATGACATTTTTCGTCACTCCTTTCATAAAGGAGCATGTTTATTTAGCGACGATAAATATAAAAGAATAGGACACCATGTTTCAGATGTCCTAGACTTTCTTTCATTTATTCGGAATAAATCCCTGTCTCTTGCCAAGGTCAATCACAAATTTCTTGAATTCCGGATCATCAATAGCATTAAAAAGCATGACCTTTGCTTTCGTTAAAGACACGTCAGCCTCAGTGCTAATAATTCTAGCAGCGGTATTCAATACTAAGTGATCGTAACTATCAAGATACATAGTATCAACTCCTTTCATTAAAGAAGCTGTATTTATCGCGAGCCCCATTAAGGGGCATAACTACATAGGCGCAATGGTAGGAATAAAATCCGGTTTTTGCATTAAGGCACCATCTCCTCGACCCATCCAAAGGATACTATGTTGTCGGATAGCCCTAAGTAATACAAAATTTTGAACAATCTCTCGGCCTCATCTTCATTTCTTGCCATAATTAATTCCCATTTCCTTCGCGGTTCATCGATACCTTGATGATCACCAGTTAGAAAATAGAACACCTTAAATTTTTTCAGACCATTCATATTTTTCACCATTTAACCCATCTGATTTCATTGAATTGTTTCTTCTCGTTTAAAGCTTTGCTGATCGCCAGGTCGATTCCGGAACGAGACTTAAAGTGGTAATAATATAAATCCCGGTACGGAGTATTGAGACGATCAATACGCCCTGCTGCTTGAGATAGCGTCTTATAGCTGTATGTCTGGGAATAAAATACAATGGTATCAGTTCGGATGCAGTTCCATCCTTCCGCCCCCGCTCCATAGTTGACAAGATATACCCAAGCATTTCCTTCTGGTACTGGTTGATGCTTATGCCCATTCCATTCAGCAATTCTTGTATTCGGCCCATAATATAATCCTTTCAAAATATCAAGCTCGTAATCATAGTTATAGAATACGATCATCTTAGGATGCTTCTCAGCAAGTTCAATCAGAGCGACCTGTCTAGACTCGTCCTCGTTCACGATACGTCGGAGCACATAACAAAGTCCAGCTGCTTGCTGGATTGGCTCGTCTTTAAACGGATCCCAACGAGTCCTCATAGCCTCTTTATACTTTGAAATATCATACTTAACATATACATCCTCATGATGAGGGACGGTCTTACGAGAGAAATCCATGTCAATAAGGACTTGGTTTCGTAACTTTATGAGCCGACCAGTATTGACATACCTTTCAATCTTCGGATACTTTGTGAAGCGAGAATATATAATGTGTTCTCTAGTAAACTCAGTTTTGTTTTTGTAGAAGCCGTTCGCTATGAACACAGGAATATACTGCTCCCAAGTATCTCCCGGTGTTGCTGAAAGGATTATCCATTGGTTTTTACGAGCAATATTTAAAAATGTTTTAACCCAAGTACCTTTTCCAGTAACACGATCCTCATCAAATATAAAGAATGCCCCATAAACATCCTTATACTTTTTGATATTGTTCCAGCTATCAATTACAACCTGGTTATCATAAAGACTTAGTTCTGGCTTTGTGGAAATAAGATACTGTGATAATTCCCCAACCCATTCAAGTGAGTCTCGCTTCATTGCTGTTGTAATAATATAAAGATCTCTTGGGTTTTTCATTGGTACGTAGTCAGGGTCTATACTACCACCTTGTTCCTTAAAGTAATAGTACAGACCCGTTCTACTTTTTCCACTTCCTACACCACCGTTAAGGATGCACCCATTATGCATTTTTTTGACAGCATCCATCTGGTAGTCATATAGAAATGGCTCATTCATCCTTAGGCTCCCATGCAGAATATTCATCAACAGATTTGCAGATGCAGACAATCTTACTCATACACCCAGAATCTTCATCGAAGAATTTACATGTCGAACAATTACACTTTTCTTTTTTCTCTTCCACATCTTTTTCAGTCTTAAAGCTGATCTGGAACTCCTTATCGGTGCCAATTAGAGCGTTGAACAGCCCAGCTTTGTCACTAACGGGCTTAAGCTCAAAGGTAAAAGTTTTCGGATTTTCAAATGCACCGAGCATCGATTTTAAGGGACGATTCCGTTCTGCTTCATCCTCCTTAGAAAGCCACTTCTTGAATACATTATAGTAGTTGCCCTTGTTGCCCAATACTTTCTTGCAGATGCACATGGCAAGACCCTTCTCAGGGTCATAGTCCTCGCCATTACATTTCACGACTGTCTTTGTGTTGTCTGTCCAGAAGACAATCGTTGCGGGAGGATTGAACTTAACATTCTTTATTTCCTTGCAAATATCGCGGTCCATTTTAAATCCCCTTTCAAGTTCTTGCATTTTCTTTTTAGCGTAAAGAGCCGCATCGACAGCATCAATGGCACCGTTCCAGGATATCAGGTTCATATATTCCTTTGCAAAGCGATCCATATTCCACCACGTATTACTCCTCATCGCACTTCTCCTCCTTATTGCGCTTCTTGCCAAGACTGTGCATATAACGCTTCATCGCGTAGACGGCATCGTAAGCCTCCTTAAGCTTACAATTGTGAAGCTCTCGATAGCGATAAGTAGCGCCCGACATATTGCCGCTCTTAATAAAGTCGACAACCGAGGGGTTCTCAATAGGAATAAACACCCCGTTCTTAATGGCCTCATCGAATTCGTCCTCGCCATAAATATCATTTACGGCCTTGATCTGATTCTCGGTGAAGATTTTGTGAGTGTAATTGGACTTGTAATACATAATTTTGCTCCTTTCAATTTTACAAAATATAAAGAACCCGTCCATAGACGAGCCCTAAATTACATTTATTTAACCTTTTTAGCCGCTATTTATATCCATAGGGCGGCAAGTCCTAGACCGGCTTTTATCGTCGATTTAGGCGTTGGTATTATAACTGGTGAACACATTCCTGGTGCATCTACGGGGATTCGAACCCGGAACTGTCCGGTTATGAGCCAGATGCTCTACCGTTGAGCTATAGATGCAAAAAGAATAGAGCACCAAGTTTCCTCAGTGCTCTACCTTAGTTTAGTGCTTCTTATGAAGCTTCTTGTCCATTGCGGGGCCGATCTTTTCGTCGAACAGCTTAGTTCCGGCCTGCATTCCAATAATACAGGCGGCTCCAGCAGCGACGTAGACGATCATTGTCTCCACAATGTTTGTCACGAATTTCATAATTATTCACTCCTTTCATAAAGGTGAGTGTAATTTTCGCGAATTAATCTTCGATCGGGTAACCATCTTCATATTCTCTTGCGAACCGATCTGTGATTCGCTGAGTCACTTTGATGCTCTGAAGGTATGCACTCCTACCAGATTTCTCATTAGGAGTCCCTTCCTGAACAACCCAATCATAGGGACGGATATCCATATCGATACTGAGAATATCAATATCGTCAAGGCAAGCGATACTCTCCTCATCAAGACGGTTCATGCGATTTCCCGTGACCAAATAGCAATTCGGGCCACGCTCATTGAACTTCACCTTGACAGGAAGATACATAAATGGGTCATCGTCCTCATCGCGAGGAGGCTTGATTCGAACATTCCAGCCTCTCTCAATAAGATCATCAGCAATTTCTTTATCGGGGATGATCAGAGCAAAGTTGCGATCACCAGCTCGATTATACTTGGTTCCCTCGCCTTTAAAATTTTTGTAAGTGATTCTTGCATCATCGATTTGCAAGATGCCACGGGGTGCAATGGTAACATTCATTGTACAAATCTCCTTTGAAAATATAGTTTGAAAAAAGAATAGAGCACCAAGTTTCCTCAGTGCTCTAAACCACTCACAGAATGCGTTCTCCTTCTCGCTCCAGCATGTCTCGGAATATGTAACGAGATTCGAGACTATTATGCCGGTCGAATATCGAGTCGCGATATTCTTGCGCCAAACCCTTCCGATTTAATATCGCGTAAACGTGCTCGATCGTGGGATTGCAGGCCATCATAAGACCCGCGATACCCAGAAGATAACGCCAACGCGCCCTAATTGGAAGGCCGCGAGAATTATTCACGATCTGATACTCGATCGCCACAAATTGTGTATCCGCCCCTCCTATTCCATAAAGAACCATCTGGTTTGCCATAGTAAACACTCCTTTCTGTATTTCATAATAGGAGTTGTAAAATTAGCGAACGGCAAACATGCTCGGTTCATCGAACCATGGCAGATTCTCCTCAGGAGGCCAGTCCTCCTTATCGCAAATATAAGGATCATCTGAAGCGAACCACTCAAAATCGCCGTACTTACTGATCGTCTCGACAGCATCATCAACCAGCTTGTCATAATAAGACCGATCAATATCATTCTGCTTATTGAGTGTTCGAACCATTTCGGATTCCAGCCAGCGATAACCTTTGGCGCCCGTCGCGGAAGCATATTTTACATTGCCGTACTTATCTTTGGCTTCACGAAGCAGCTCGCCACCACCGCAACCCGGCTTAATAGGACAGAACAAGCCGACCTTACCTACGAAGTGATAGCTATGGCCGTCAGAAATAATCTTTTCAAGACGTTCGAACTCCTTACATTCCTCCGTCATAGGGTCACTTAATTTGGAAATATCACTGATATTCTTAAGGAGCTTTTCAAATTGCTTCTCATACTCTGACACATCAGGTAAATCCTCATTCATGTCCAAATATAATGCAGAGCTAACAGACTTTGTTTCACACATGTCTTCGAACTCGATAGGCTTATGACTAAATAGCTTTTTAAAGACATATGGAACTGCAAATTGGGTTCCAGTGGCGGTCCACCAAATCTCATCGCCAGTTTTCTTATCCTTACGAGGTTCTTTAAACTTAGCAATATACACGGCATCATTCACCAGGCAGTATTTCTCGAAATTAGCTTCCGTTTCAAACTTATAGCCGTATTCCTTACCAAACTTGATGATGAAATCCATAATATACTGTGTTGCGTCAGGAATCTTGATGGAATCGGTCTTAATATGAGCTACCGTATAACCCTGTTTCTGGACTTCCTGCTTAAGGAGAGTCATGAACAAAGCCCCACGTTTTGCTACAATATTGTCCTTATTTCGAGGATCACGGAACGGATTCTCAAATGCAGCACTTGTCAGACCGTAAATTGAGTTAATGACGATCTTCAGAGCCTGAGCGAGATCTGCCGCTTGCTCTTCATTCAAATATGGTTTAAGCGCCCCATTCAGCATCAGAGCAGCAGACTCAAAGTCCTTGTGCTTGATAGCTACGCGAGCGTCAACAATATCTTGGAAACGCTTTGTATACTCAGGACCGAATACACACTCAAATATGGCGCTGTGCGGATGCATTGAGGCGACATCACCATCCCATACATCACCATACATACCCGGCTCAGAATATACCTTTCCGCCTTCGCCAATCTCCTCGCCCAAATATGTGGACTTACCATGATCAAACACATAACCTGGGAAAAAAGGTAGAATGCTGTAACCACTAGGATATGTCTCTCCTGGATTGAAATTCTGATATAGAGGAAGTCCGTGCTCGTCGAATACTCTGAAAACATACTCGGGACCGAATTTTTCTCTATACTCCTCATACTGATCAGGACTGACGGGCTGTGACAAATCACGATAGTTGAATACGCTCTGAGGTTTACGATTGGAACCAAATATGATCTTCGTAGACAAGGTGTTTGTGGTGTCATTTACAGATACGTTCGTAATGCCATGCAGCAAAGTTACAAGGTCAACTTGGATCTTTCTTGCTACAAAGTCACCCTGTCGAGAATCGAAGACAGCCTCAGTAGCAATAACATCATTATCACAATACTCGGCGACCTTCGTCCACATTTCTTCGGGGACGGGCTTGTCCCAAGGTAGACCAAGCTCTTGATGGTGAATACCAAGTTCTATCTCCCATTTTTTCAGAGATTGCTTCTTCGTACAGAAATCATAGACGTCCGTATACGATGCATTATATGCCTCTCCAAAGAATGCTTTATTATCACCATTGATGATTGCTTGCGACAACTCATACAGCTGTTCGTTATTGTAGCCGATCAATCGTCCGTACAAAATATGATTATCGTACCGACGACAGTTAAAGCCGACAAGTCTGCATCGCATAAGCTCCTCAATCTCCGAAGGGCTCGGGTTGATCATTCGAACTACTGGGTGACCTTCGCCTTGTACCTTCCAGTTCACGAGAAACAAGTTTGGAAAGACCTCAACATCGTAAAAGACAACTTGCGAATCCTCGTTCTCGACATTGGGCGACGGATCATCAGACTTGAAGTGCATCTTATTTACAAGTTTAAGACAATAGTCCGCTTGATGAGTGCTGCCTGCAGCAAAGGCATATACCGAGTTCTTCAGGTCCGTAACATCATAATTGAGCCCGCTAGCATATGCGTCGTCGAGAATTTTGTAAATGAAATCCACACTCGGTTTGGTTCCTGGGTGAACCTCCTTATGAAGATTTTTTTCTATCAGAGTTCGAAGCCCCTTTTCATTCTTCACAGCTTCGAAGTTTACCACTTTATCTTCTCCTTTCAATGGCAACCCAGAGCTAATTGTTGCAATAGGTAAATTGTTGCATTTGGTAAGCTTTCTTCTGAGTGAACTTTTACCGGTAAACACTTTGATTTCTATATGATCAGAATATACACGATTAAGAGCGCTAACATTGCCGCTGTAAATATAATGCAAATGTAGGCCAGCGCCACTTTTACTAAGCTCAGCATAAGTAGCAGGCCAAGCAGAAGCAGCAGCAAGATTGCGATCAAGTGATTTCTCTCCTTTCTCATCTGGAATATCAAAGTCGATAACGATGTGGTTCTCAGGAACCTTGACATAATGAAGTTCTCTCGTGTTCAGTTCAGATAATGTTGAAACAACTTCTGCCCACGCCTTTTTTGGTGTGCCTTTCGAAGTTGCATACTGAGCAGGACAATCGGCGCATTCTTTATCAAATATGGATTCTGCAGCATCTAATTTGATCCAAGACGCTCGAGCTTGCTCGGCTTTATTTTCTTCTTGCTCCGTTTCAAATTTGTCTGTCCTGAATCCGGAATAATAGCATCTGAGTCTTGCACCTTCGGTAGTTACAAACTGCTCGCTATAATCCCAGAAATAGTTTTTAAGTTCCTCCTTGAAGTTCCGCTTGTTGTATGGATAACTAACCTTTGCCTCCTCACAATAATTATTATACATCTCCCAAGCAGCCTTCAGACTAGTACCATCTTCCTTCTTGAAAATATGGTACGAATCAATAACAAAGTTGTAGAAGTCATTTGACGCGCCAAGCATTGCTACGGGAATATAATCATCATATGCTCCAGGATCCGCCAAGTAGACGTCTCTACAGTGGCAGGCAATTCCTCCGAGTTCAAACGCGATTTGCTTTACAGCGCTTTTGTATTCTTTGGTGCTTAGTTTGTTGCCGGTTGGATGGACATCAATCAGTCTTCGAATAAGTCCTGATTTTGCATCCGTAATCTTAACCGGTTTGTTTGTGCCCATGAATAAGAAGCACTTAAAGCGACTAGAATATGTTGCCTTAAACTTCTCATTCACGGTCATAAGTTCATGGGATACGAGGCTGTTCAGTCGAGTATTATCCTCAATCCTGGACAAATCACCATCATGTTGGATCGCCACAAGAGGATTTGTCTTAAAAGCTTCCAAAGCAAAAGAGTTATTAGACGACCCCAACGCCTTAGCATCGAAGACCGAATAATAACCCTCAAATAACTGTTGGATGATATTAAGAATCGTAGACTTACCGGTACCAGCAGCCCCATACATCACCATGAATTTCTGGATCTTTTTAGAATCGCCAGACACAATGGCCCCAATCGCCCACTCGATCTTACGCCGCTCTTCGGGAGAATACAGAGTCGAAATCAGTTTTTCATATGCCGGAATATCACAAGGCTCAAGAGGGTAGCTAAGCCGTTTACTCGCATAATCCTTCTTGTTTGTGGGGGCATTTGAAAATATAAGTTTCTCGTCTAGCATGTGGAAGTTGTCCCGTAGATCTCTTTGGCAATACTGATGCCAGGAACTTATCATACGAGACTCGGCGTCCCACATATGGAGAATCTTTGGGATTCCCTCAAACTTGTCTTTGTTCTTCTCTGCATAAGCGTCGAGTTCTCTGTCGATCAAATCCAATGCGTCTTGCTCATCTGTAGACCAAAGCCCGCGATCTTCAACCCAGATGGCATAGAAGTCTCCGCCTCGGATCATCAAGTCGCTTGACTTCTTTACAATGAACTTAGGATAAATCTCCGTCACGCCACGCTTACTGTTGCGTGTGGAGACCATAAGAAAATCAAGCATTAGATGTTGTCTCCTTACTTAAATATCACACAATATCGTTTAAGAATTCTTGCATTTGGTACCAGATTTCAAGGGTACGCATGTCTCTAGGAGAGTGCCTAGCAATAAATAGACCTCCTTTACCATTAGGTGCATAGTCTCGATCGAGAAACCGATTAATCCGGTTAATGGCTTCTTGCTTGTCGAAGTTCTTATCATACATACCACCGAGTCCAAGACTGGTGATCATGCCCCAGAACCATTGTCCAGTCCTGTCTCCGTATGCAGGATCATTCATGATCTCTTCGCATTTAATTGCAAGGGCAATCATCATCTCCAGCACAGAACAAGGGCCTTCAATAAACTCAGACAAGTCATCATAACCGTTGACAAATGAATATCTGTACCGCAAATTGATTCCTTCTCTAGCCCGATTTTCATCTCGTTTGATAGAATATCGGAACTCGATAGTGTGTAATAAGGTTAATAGTTTTCTATAGGAAATCTCCTTTGCAAACCTATTTCCGCATACAAGATCAACCATCCACTCAAAATATGAGTTTCTGATCTTATCTTCAATCGTCATAGTTGTTAGTTACGGCAAGAATCTCGTAGTCAATCATTCGTTCTTCATTTCGGACAAAAACAGAGTCATCTTCATATTCGCCGAAATGATCCAGAGAATCCTCGCCAATCATATCTTCAATTTCGCCCGGATCAATGATGCAGTTGTTCTCGTCAGTCAGAACACCATCCGCATAATAGGTCAGGCTGATCGTTTCATAGTCAGGATCGTCCCCGAAGATCTCGGGGGCAATCACATAAGGCTTGTCATGCATAGTTTCAACTCCTTCTACATTAGAATATCCATTGTGGTTGATGATGTCCTTGTATTCGGAAATTTCTTCCTCTGATTCACTGGTTTGACCTTCATTGACTGCTTCGGGTTCATCTTCTGCACTATTTGCAGAAATATCGTCTTGTCTACGTCTGTAGAAGACCTCCTTAACGGAGTCAATCTCCTCGTACTTACCTTTTACGAGCTTCCATGTTACAAACGAGCCAAGTGCAGCACCAGCTGCAAAAATAAAGAACTTATTGATAGTGTTTCCCATTTTTGTTATCGTCTCCTTTGATCCGATTTTAACATTTCGAGAAAAAAATATGGACTTGTGACCTGTCAAATACTGAAAAGCCACGGATAGTCCATCATGTCTTGCCATTTATTTCCAGACCCTATGGCATCGAGTCCTTGCATTCAAATCATGTCAAGGATGGGGCCATCCACATTGAAGTCCAGAACAATACTGCGTTCGTACCCATTTACGAACTCACGAGCCTTTTCAATGCTCAGATTGTAAATTCCGAAGTCAACGAAGTTGTCACCAACAGGATGATCTTTATCGTAGATCCAACCGACGCAAGCGCCAGCCTTCGTACGAGGAATGCCCAGCATGTCATACACTTCGTTCAGGAATAGGTGACCGCGACTCTGCAGGCACTCGTTCGCCCAGTTCTGCTGCTGTTTCAGGAACAGCAGATTATACTCCGGGTCCTTAGACCAACCCTTGCAGCCGTCATCAAAGATACGAGCGTAGTCGCTGTAGCCATTCGGATCAGCAACGCTCACGGTCTTCTTGACCTGCTTTTCCTTGCCCTTAGAATCGACAATGGTCTCCTCGAACTCCTTTGCCTTAATGTTGTAGCGAAGCTCTTTGTCAAGTTCTTCGCCAAATCTTTCGACAACACGACCGCGATACTCCTTGAAACCTTTGTCAACGGCAGCATAAGCAGCAGCCAGAGCCACATTGCGCTTACGCAGAATATTATGAGAGCCTACAATACACGCAATAGAAGCAATGCCAACCAGAACAGAAGGACCATACAGCTTGATAAACTTCACTGCGGTCTGAGTATAGACAATCACGGTATCCTTCTTTGCATCTTCGGGAGTGTAGTCCACATTCTCCATCTCAGACGCCTGATGGATCTTATCCATATCATCGTTATGAGAAGTGATAATATCTCCAGCTTTAGTGGTAGCCCTGCAAGCCATGACCGTAGACGTAACCACACCAGCAATACCGGCAATGAACAGAATCTCAGGACTTGCCTTCTTGATCTTGAACCCAACTTTGTGCATGGTACGAGAAGCCGTGTTCATAATTTCATTAAATTTCATTACTCATTCTCCTTCTTATTAAAAATATTACCCAGTTCAGACACGATCTTTATAGCCGTATCCGCTGGGACGCCGTTCTTCACAAAAATAAACAGGGCATCCCTAATGAACTTCTTGCTCGCATCATCCGGAGCAAAAGCAGTCATAAGGTCAATCATTGCCATGTCTTTCAACTGCTGAATAGCAGCGGAATAATCAAATTTGTAATCCATATAAAAGCTCCTTCATTAAATAGGCAACGGTTTAGGCAGCTTAAGCAAATATCCATCTCGCACCCGAATCGGCTCTGCGTTACGGATGTTCGTCCAGCCGTACTTGTTATCGGTATAGTTGCCAGTAACGCCAATCAAATCATACAGATCAGCAACACTGACGACGCCATACATTTCGATTAGTTCGTCCATACGAGAAAGAACGTCTTCGGCTTCACCTCGAGTTTCAAGAACGACGTCGTCAACACTATATCCAGTTCTTACCGGAGAATTGAGCTGACGGCGATCACTATCTCGACGGTCGTAAAAGTTTCGATAAGAAACACTTCCCGCAGGAGAATTCCTCCTTGATCTACCGGCCTCACCATAAAGAATCATCTCGATACCGTTCGTAACGATGTCTGAAATAGCCTTCTTAAATGCCGGAATCAAAACATCCATTAGTACGTAAGACTTGAGATTAGCGGCATCATCGGAAATAAAGAGCCCCTTTGCTTTCTCAAGCCCGCTTTTCTTTCGAGTCTTTACTGCTCCATGAACGACCTTTTCAACTTTCTTTTCCTTAGGAGTAGCGGCCTCTTCTTTAGAGCGATGAGAGTTGGGCTTATACTCTTCCATATAAATTTCTCCCTTCAATTATCCATGGTCAACTTACCAGGAAGAGTGATTTTCGTGCTGGCAGTCTTACCACGTGCTTTCTTGTATTGGTAAGCAAGGTTACTCCTTGCTTTTTCCGCAGAAACTGCGTACGTAGACCCTCGCCAACGATTCGAGACGATGACGTCAAATTCCTTGACGGGGCCGTCATAATAATACTTATTCATATACGACTCCTTTCAAAAATGCAAAAGGGAAAGTACCTTGTTACAGGTACTAACCCTTTTAGGAATTACTCCTCCACATCAGAGTCATCGATGCCGATGTCGATAACAACATCATCAGACCCATCGGTCTCGAAATCTTCGGTTTCATCCTCCATAGTCTGATTCTTCTTGCGCATCTCATTGTAGCCGATCAGGGCAATGGTGACGGCCGCCGCACCAACGGCAACCTTCTTCCAATGCTTCTTGATCGCTGCTCCAACCTTAGACGCAGCAGTCTTAATCTTGGACTCCTTGATGTCCTCAGTCTCAGTGACCTCAACAGCCTCGACGTTCTCAACATTCTTCATAATAATACTCCTTTCAAATGTAGAAAATGTAGGTTTTATTCCTCATAAAATGATGTGCTTTTTTCGCGAATTTAACTCTTGTAGTAATTATGTCGCGGCTCTACGCTATAATCCATTACAAGGCAAGGTGTGCCATCGTCAGTAAGCTGCGAACTGAAGGAAATATCAAGAAGTCCATCTCCAAAGATATTCCAGCCAAGATCTTCACCGATTTTTGTGCACTCCATGCCAAGCTCGTCATATAGATCGTTCAAGGAGACATAGTTGTCGCACAGCATTCGTTCGTTTATTTTGTTCTTAGCGGATTCTATCTTCTGCATACTGGATTGAAAATATCTTCCGCTAATAGAATCCAAACAGAGTGTAGTTCCGTTGCCAGTAACAATGACATCACTTTTGGCCACCGGATTCTTTTTAACTCGCTTCTCCGCCACCTTGTCGCGAATATCACGCTCTTTCTTCTCGCCAATTGTCTCAACAACGGCGTCTCGATATTCAGCAAGAGCGGTTTCCGATAACTTATATGCCGTTGCCAGCGCAGCATTGCGTTTAAAATTCACAGAGCTCGCTCCAATCAAGCATGCAATAGATGCTCCGCATGTTGCTGCCGCTGGAATATAGCACTTCCATGTCGTCTTTATAACGTCTGTAACCGGAAGTTTCTCCATTTCGAGTTCTTCCTTGCGTTCATTAAGAAGCGCAACCGCCTTTGGTGTGGCTTTGACAGCGAGAACCGTCGTAGTTATCATCCCAGCAATTCCAATCCCGGTGAGAATCTCTGGTGTTCGTTTCTTAAAAGTATTTTTGAGTGCGTTGATGAAGTTTACTGCATTTTGCTTACTCAATTCTAATTCTCCTTTCAGAATTTTTGATAAAAATAAAAGAGGCCTAAACTCAGACCCCTTTTATCTTTTTACTTAAGGTTTTTTACAGCTTTTTCAACCTCCTTGGTAATAGTTTCTTCCATCTTGCGTTCGCCAGCCCAGCTGGCAAGGATACTCCCAGCAAAGCTGAGTAGCAGAGCGCCGACTGTAGCAACCTTTGCCAAATTAATCTTCATAAAGCTTTCACTCCTTTCGTAATATACTCTGCAATTTTCGCGGATTTCAATCATACCGGTCCATATAATCTTTTCTTGGATAGTATGGCATTTCAATTATACAACATTCAAAGCCGTCATGATCGTCACCAATAATGGCTTTACGATGATTGAAATCGATCCAATAAATCTCACTACAAACATCCCACCCAACAGTGTCGCCATAATCTGTGGTCTCGAGACCTAAGAATTTATAAAACTCATTTAATCTAGCAAAACCCCTAAGAATATAGTTACGATTCAGGTGATACTCAGCTAGCAAAACCTTCTCGGTCGTGGTCTCAAAATATCTACCAGAATATTCATCATAGAATAACCGAGATTCAGAATCACTATCGATTTCTGACATACAAGAAGGTTCCAGCCCAATAATTGTTGATGGGAGCTGCTGAGAAGATGAGTCAGCAAAAATGTTGACTTTGTCACATTTCTCGGTGGCAATAGCATTGATGATGTTCGTATGTGCGTCCTCACCATAGAGCTCTTTAAGTTTTGCTTTGTATTCTTTGTAAGAGCTATCGATCAAAGCATACGCACTTACAAGACTTGCCTGCTGACGCTTATTCAAAATATTTGCTCCTAAAACGCAGGCAATTGTAGATGCCCCTATCGCAACGGTGGGGATATAGATGGTCCATGTTTCAACTATAGTTTCTTTTAAAGTTAATTTTCCACCTTTTTCCTTCTCTTTGTGCATAAGCACTCGAGATGCTTTGATGGCTGCTTTAGTGCTTAAAATAGAAGTTACGATAACACCAGCAACAGCCGTTATGGTTAAAATTGTCGCTGAATTTTTCTTTAGGAACATACCAGGCCCAAGCATTTGAAATCAGTCCTCCAAACCAATTACTTTGGTAAACTTCTTAAATTCCTTAACATCGACATCGCCCTCGGCATTTATGTAGACATGCGCTTTCCCGTCGTTGATAGTAACTGTAAGTTCATGAAGCTGAACATCAATATCATATCCAAGTTTCTTTTTCACAGCGGACCTAATTATTTTGGAAACGATGTTCGTTAGCAACTTACTTTTAATCTTCAATTCATCCATGCTCCATTCATCCTTTCTAAGACTGAAAGCCCTAAACAAAAAATTAAAAGAGTAACAATAATGGACTCGAACCATTCTCCTCTAGGATATACCTAGCGCTCTAGCCCCATGAGCTAATTGCTTCTCTTTCATAAAATGGGATGTATTTTTCGCGAAATAAAAAGAATAGGACACCATGTTTCAGATGTCCTAGACTTCTTACTTCTTCTTTGCAATCTTTATGATCCATGCAATCATCAATACGCACACGATGATATCGCCGAATACAATGATGACGGGCCCCCCAATTATAATTGTGAGCACCGCCAGTGCTATTGCGAATACCAGCAAACACGTAAATAAAATCATAAATATATCCTCCTTTAGAAGTTGTTTCATAAAGGGCCATGTTATTTTAGCGAGAGAAAAGATAAGAGGCCGCGTTTGCAGCCCCTCACCTTGTAACGTTTCAGCTCTTCATTCGAAAGAGTTTTTTCATAAACTCTCTTCCAGGTCCGTTGGTGACTGTTCCAGTTTCCTCGAACTGCCAGGACTTGATTGACCCCCAGATGGTCAGAGCAAATCCGCCTCCGATGCTAAGCGCTGTAAGAATATTTTTAATGAGACGATCTTTCTTATCGTCCTGCATCTGCTCATTCTTGAGCTGGATTTCGATTTCTCTACTTTCTGCTCTATCCCGAGCTTCTGCATCGATCTTCTTCATCTCATTCGCCCTATCCAACAGCTTTGTTACACCGTCCACGGTGGTCTTGTACGTCTCCGACCCAAGTTCCAGCTTACCAAGTCTGGTAATTTCGTCCTGAATTTCCTCACGTAACATAGTGTCAATGCTCATGTTAAAATCTCCTTTTAAATGATGTGAACTAATACGTTCCATAATAGGAAATGTTATTCATGCGAAATATTCGCATTATTGTCAACTTTAAGGTAGATTTGCTTTGTTTTCGAAAAGTCTACATCTTTAGAAATCACAAAGCGCCACTTGACATTTTCTGGATCCGACTCATCAACTTTGAGAGTTCCGAGAAGCGGGTGCCTAATGCAGAACATAGCGGTCAAAACAATCCCGGTAATAATGCACCCCACAATAAAACCAATAATGTAATCCATAACCTTCTCCTTTCTAATTTTATTAAAGCATTATTATAAAAATAAAAGATAAAGGACTAAGTTTCCTTAGTCCCAAATCTTTTACCTTTTCTTGAAGTGTTCAATAATGTCGTCCTGGAACCACCAGGCAATGCTTGCCGCCACGGTAATGACCACGAACACCAGATATCCAATCCAGTGCTTTTTAAGCCAACCCATCGACGGCTTTAACACCATTTCATAATAGTCCTTAAACATTATTAAGTCCTCCTTTAGAATTTGTTTCATAAAGGACTATGTTTGTTTCGCGAAACAAAAGTAAGAGTCGATTAATAGACTCCTACTTTTAAATATCAATTAAATCGGTCTATGTACTCTACAAATAAATACGATATCGTAAATGCTCCGATATACGCCAGAATCATTGTGAGATCCATAGTAAATCCTCCTTAATATTATTTCATAAAGGACTGTGCTTCTTTCGCGAAAAAGAATAGAGAACCAAGTTTCCTTAGTCCTCTAAACTCCAACTTAAAGTTGATCGTGAATCCATTCAAAATAATCAGCAATTTTACTGATGATCTTTGAGCGAATAGCAAATCGGCCGTTAGTCTCTTCAAATTCCCTAGCTGCTTCGGGATATGCCATGCGCATCCAGTGCACGACTTGCCCCTTAGCGGCCATATCGGAAACGTCAAGAGCGGCCAAAATAGCCCCGACTCTAATCATTGTTTTTGTGCTTTTTCTCATGATTATATAAACCTCCTTTATGTTTTCATAAAGGAACATGTAATCTTCGCGGAAAAATAAAAGACTATGCTAGTGATCTATAAATAAAAAAGAAGAGGGCCTGTCGTGGTGACGGACCCTCTCTCTTTAGTTACTGCTCAATTGTGTTCTTATCCTTCTGATACTGTGCCGTGCTAATGCCCAGCAGAACGCCCAGGAAAGTGTCCACAGCAGTAATGGTGCCTACCACCTGCTCGCCATAAGGGAAGTTCCAGATTCCAGCCAGGGCAAAATACAGAGTACCCAGAGCAGGAAGCAGATACATAGCGATCCACTTCAGAACATCATAAACCTTGTTAGACAGCTTCATTTTGATAATCCTCCTTATTTCGTATGTTCTTTTACCAATTGTTCATAGTGCTTTTTTACATCACCATTTCCACCTCTGTTGAGATATTTCTTCCCAGCAATAAGTCTCTCTGAAATTGGCATGTCTCTGCTCATCACAGTAAGTCTTAAAATATCTAAAGACTGGTGCTTGTTTTCTTCTTTGATATCATTAAGGTCCTTACTTATTGATCGATTGCTACTCCACGTGGATATAATAACCCCAATAAGGGTCATAGTACCTGTTATAATAGCAACTATAACCGCGTCGCTCATACGTTGTTCACCGCCGTTCTCTTTAAAGCATTGCTTATATACCGATTACATACCGCATAACGAAGTAGTTATTACCTCCTTAAAATTATGTAGTCCAAGTAATGATTGCTGATAATTTTGCTATTGTTTGAGATGCTTGCGACATGATCTTAATAGATCCACCGTTAGAATATAGACCGAACATGGACGAAGGTCCCCCCCAGTCGGTAATTACAATAGAAAGAACCGTTCCGGTTATTCCAAGACTTGCTTCGGTTGAAATAGTGCCGTAGTATAACCCATTATTAGATCTTTTCGTAGCCGCTACATTATTGAATGTAAACTTCTTAAAAATAATGCTTACATCTTGTACCCAACTTCCCCAGATAGTATTCTCACGCATGCGATAATACCTGAGGCCAGTGGATGTCACATACTCTTGATAACAATACGCACCGTTTGTTCCATATGCTTTGACAGTCAACCAGCCATTTGTGCCATCGCCTGGTTTATTGCTACCAGAGGAACCGATATAATAATTGCCACTTTCTGTGAGGTTATTGCAATTTCCAGACTCAACAACCTGAATATCCTCTCTCAGTCCGTTATGGAAATGGGCAAGATTCTGGAAAGAAGCGGGCATTTTGACATTGAAGCCGTCATCTTCGGCTACTCCACCCAAAGTAATACCCTTACCAGATGCTCGAACATGATACAAGCAATATCCGGTGGACAGAGCTGTTGACTGAGATGCGGACGTAAAGGAGTCCGTAACTACCAAAGAAATATCATAAGAATGAGCATCATCTGCAGCTATAATATTAGACCCGCTAACATTATAAAGGGAGTCTGTTGGCGTAATAGTTACGCTTGTCCATTGGCTATCCGTTGTCTTCTTATAATTCAGAGATGCTGTAAAAGTATTCTTGTTGGAAAGATCCGTTACTGAATACCGATAGGTTACTTTGGCATAGGCCCCGCTGTCATTCTCTGTCCCATTGGCATTACATCGATTTACGCTAAAGGAAATAATATTTGGAACTGAATATGGAATGACGTTTATTGCTGATGATGCTGACGCGGATCGACCACGGCTATCCTTAACACCCACAGTGATGGTGTTAGACCCAGCAGTCTTTAAAGGAGCCGTATCAAATGTCTGTGATATATAGCGAGTGCCATTCGCAGATGCAGAATATGACGAGATCGAAGATCCAAATATTCCAGAGCCATTGATTACAACATGCAAAATCGACTGCCCCTGAATATAACCACCATAGGTATCTTTGTATCCCTTTGCATCAGAGAGCGACATACTGCATGTTGGTACAACACTATTCGGAATTGCCAACCAAACCGATTTTTTTGTTGAACCGATTACAGTATTACCATTGTTAGTTGTAAGGGTAAACTCACAATATACATTTGTTCCGTTTGGCGCTCCCTCTGCAAGCTTTAGTTTGGGAGTAAACGACCAGGATGTCGCGGACGACTTCGTAGCAATTGTTCCACTATAAGATCCGCATTTCCAGGTCAATGTATGCGTAAAACTACTAGACTTACGATCTGCAGTTATTGTCTGAGCCACCCCAAGTGTTCCGTCAGATACAGATAAGTCGGATGCTCGTGCAATTGTATCCAAGGTAGGCGAACCTATACCTGTACAAGTGACTGAAGTATAATATACAGCAGCGCCAATACTGATATTGAAAGATCGAGTGCCATCGCTATTGTGCGTGAGCGTCTTCGTACCGCTTGCCACAACGCCAGGGTATCGTTCAACATAATTTGACTTGCTATATACGCTGGTTCCGTCAATATTGACATAGACCGTTCTCTCTGCTACCCATCCGGTACCACCGGCAGCGGTAAGGGTCCAAGAAATAGTCGATGTATTATTTGCTATTGACTGTGTAGCAGTCCAATTCAGCCGATAGTATCTACTGTACTCACCAGCATTTGTTGCTACAGATCCACTTAGTGCCATTAACCGCTCGCCCCCTCATCAGTAGAGTTATTGACCTTCAGGAACATAAGAGAGCCATCAGATCTAGGAATGAATGCAAAGTTACCAAACTGAGCTTGCTCAGAAACTTCAACCATGATATTACCAGTATGGAAATCGGATCCATCCCACCAGCCTTTAACCTTACCGTCTTGCTCAAAGCAAATACGGTCATTATCGATAGTCAGTTTTAGTGTACTTTCACCAGAACCGATCTCAATACCATCTTGAGAGAAGTTAATATACTTACTAAGCGTCGTGAACCTGTTTTCTACATCTCCAGTAAGACTATCAATCTCTTCTACCGTGGTATTAAAGTTCATAGTGATCCGATCAGACAGCATGGCTAATTGTGCATTGACCGTTTCTCGAAACTGAGTGTAGTCTCCATTTTCAACATATCCCTTAAGAGCCTCGGAAATTGCATCGTTGCAAGCAGATATAATGTCCGCCGTTTGCTTACTGAATGACGTCTGTACATCACCTATGGTATCATCAACGGTTTTTCCAGTTGCGCTAAATATCATGCTCTCGGCTGAGATGGCAAGTTTGTACTTATATCCACCTACAATACAATAGTATTTAGCAATTCCGCTTTCAGTATATGAATATACAGGTTCGCCCGTTGTTGTGTTAACACCTAGATCTATTCCACCGGTAAGGGCGGTGTCCAAAATAGTCTGTTCTTTTGTGTAGATGTCGCCATCATACACTTCTCCGGTCAAAAGTGTCCATCGCTCATCTACTTCGGGGCTAAGTGACGACTCTCCCGCCGCAACCGATTCATCGGCTTTACCGATATCAGCAGTTGCCTCTGGAAGTATATCCTCTAACGCTACATAGTAAGCGTTAGAAAACAGAACGGTATCATTAATGGAATACCTCATTGTCGAATCCCACTCGCCTTTGTACGTAAAGGTCTGCTTACTTACCTCGTGAATAGTCGACTCGATCAGTTCCCGATAATACTTCAGATAATTTGTCTCGTCACCAACATTCAGTTCACCGGCTTTTCCTAAGAATATACCTCTGGTGGTATTATCGGCAGAGGATTTTACTCCAGAATATATAGAATCATCTGAAATATGAAACCCGCCAATTGTGGCATCAAAAGCAACCAGATCATGGACATTGATCTTTTCAGCAGTGATCGTTTTTGCAGTGATTATACTGCCGTTCAGACTATTATACTCGGTCTGCTCAGCAGATACTGAGACGCCGTCCGTATTTAGTTTGTAATACAGGCCATCACTGCCCAGGACAACCAGCTTATCAGCCTTGATGGTACCGCCCTCGATAAGATCGCCAACGATTGTAATGCCGACCAGCTTACCAGTTACTGTTGTATCGCCAACCACAAGATCTTTGATAATACCGGATTTGGCATAGAAGTTCTCGATGGCTGCCTTACCGATATTCGTGAACTCAATGTTCGCATACTTCAAGTCGGCCTGTTCAGCAGATAATTTGTTAACCTCAAGATTGTCGATATTGGCCTCAATGGCTGTGAATTTGTCGGTCGCCAAGTCTTTGAACTCACCATATGTAGCCTCGAGATTATTGACAGTGGCATTTGTCGCTTCCAGATTCTCGATGGTTGCATAGGTTGCTTCAACGACTTCGGCATCAATCTTCTTAGCCTCAAGATTTTCAATGGATGCATCATGTGCAGTCAGTTTTTCGTGGATAACCACATTATCCGCTTCAAGAGACCCGATGCTAGCTTCAGTTGCAGTAAGACGTTCTTTTATAGTCACATTTTCGGCAACTAAGGTGTCAATACGAGCAATCTCAGCTTCAAGTTGCTCGACACTGACTTTATCGGCAATTACAATTTCAAACTCAGAAATTTTATTCCCAAGTTCTTTTACATCACCAGTTCTAGCTGCTGGGGAACTAAGATTACCAGTGACGATAGCCGTATGGTTTTTAACCATCACGGTAACTCGTTCTCCACTTTTTACATCGGTTGTGGTCTCAATCGGGGTCATAAGATCAGAGCCATCCAGCTTTACGTACGTAGCCCCTTCATACACGACCACTGTACCATATACTGTAGTCTCAGTTTGCTCTTTTTTTTCGGGTTGCACAATTTTCGCAAACTGGGATACCAGATCGCTTGATAAACTCACAATGTATCACCCCATAACTTTTTTGAAAATACTGCAGTTTCTGTAACTGGAGCGCCTGGTTCGCACTTGATTGTCTGACTTATTACCTTGGCCTTAACATTGGTGACTCCGGCTCGTGCGTAATTTATTCGCACACAATCACCGAGTCTAACCGGGCAATAACCATGTGTGTATGATATTGAATACTCAACTGTCGATAAAGTCTTTAACAACGTCTTAGCGTATTCTTGAATTTGCGCATCAGTTGGAACTCCTGAAATCTTAGGATTTGTCTCTCTATAGCCGATTTCTCTACCTCTATTCACCGTTGAAGTTGGACTGTTGGGATCATCATTAACAACCCTTGCATAGTAGGAATCTCGTCCATCAGAATACACAACCTCAACAACGTTCGGAACATTGAATAGATCATGTTTTATAGACAATTCAGGATAAAGGATTGAACTATTTGAATCATCATAAGTCCATACTGGCTGCAAAGATGCTGGGTCCTGTTTAGGTGAAAACAGAACTCGGCCAAGCTCATCAAGTTCCAGGGTATATTTTGCGCATTTGATCAGATCCCGAACAAAGGAGAACCAAGTGTCATCGGTGTTCGCTACAAAATCTGAATATAACGTGTCGGGGCACTCTGCGGCAATAATTGGTGCTCGCATTCGCTCTCTTGTGATGACATATGCCATCTCCATAATATTCTGATCTTTCAAAATTGAATACCCGAGAGGCGGTGTGTTTTCTTTAAGCTCGATAAGTGGCGTGTATGCGTCCATTGTTACTTCCCGAATCTTACCGTCAAAGGAAGAAGAAGGGGTTTGGACTAAGAAAGTGCCCAAGGGATGGCGCTCCCTTAGTCCATTTTGAATCGTTACAAGGTACACTCGAATGTATGCTTCACCAACCGAGTTGGTAACATCGATGGTTGCAGATCCTAGTGTATCCGTTTCAGCATCTCTATTGATAGAGCATGACTTTACGTTATCCAGAAGCTTA
>OMDN01000032.1_pt1 | contig 31129 bp, 31 predicted proteins | sample 1645191 | NCBI WGS metagenome assembly OMDN01 (sample SAMEA103958154, study PRJEB25191) | human gut metagenome | reverse complement strand
TATCCAGAAGCTTAACCTCTTTCCAAGTACCAGGATCGACAAGATAGTATTCAAATGACTGTTGCATCGATTCTGCCCAATTAGGCATATTACACCCCTCCTTCAACTCGAGTAATAGATAGCGTGACCGGAATGGTTAGTTCACAATGCTTTTGGCTAAAGGATACTTTAACACTTGCCCAATATCCACTTCCTGAAGGCTCGCGAACATACGCATCGCCAAGCCACACTGCAAGACGACGAAGCTCATAAAGAGTCTCTTTATCCTTTTTCGGAATTTCAAGATTCCAGGTAGCGGTTTCACCCTTTTGGGTTCCATAATAACTTACAGGATGGGAACGGCCGATGTATTCAATAAGAGACACATCTTGCTCATATGCATCGGACACATCAATGTTATAGGGAAGCTTAAGCATCGATCCTGTCCATGGACGATCCATAAGCAAACCGCCAGTAGACGAATCAAACTCTTTCCACTCCTCATCCCACTGGATAATCACGGCCTTTCCACCCACAGGATAACCTGGAATATCATTGAATCCAATAGTGCCAGTAGATTCTGTTGTTGATACAATCCGATATCGAGCATAGTCAAGTGCGGGATGCGGATCAGTAATTACAATATTCTTTGTATTACTAAGACCTTTGGCGATTTCGGTAAATCCGCCATCATACTCTCTTCGATATACAGAAAGAGTTACCCCGTCAACAAGAGCCCCATCGTTATTCCTACATTCAGGGCGAATATACGCCACAAGTGCATCGGGATCAATTGCAATGCCAGCATTTGGATTGTAGGACGTATCGGACCATGCCACGGTAAATGAAAGAGTGCTCTCTTTATTTAGACCGGAATTCATTGAAACAATACATGTAACAGTGTAAGAAACCCCGTTTTCAAGATTGACATTCCCGGCAGAGAGCTCAACCATAAGAGGCGTATTAATATCGAAATACTTGGAATATACAGCCGTTCCGGCATTAACAATCTTTGTATTACCAACATTATCCACCGTCTCATAAGCACTGTCTGCGGAAATCGTCAGGTGATATCCGATCGGGGCTTGAGTCTTCGGGCCAGCGATACCAGAAATATAAAATGGGAATGTGGTCACAGTATTGATAGCATCCCCGTCGCCATCGATCATTGCAAGAGTCAATGTGGGCGGCGCATATACGTCAATACTCCGAAGTATGGACCAATCACCATAGGTCTTAGTTACACCGGCTGTACGAACACGCCATTTGATCTTCGCACCATCGGCAAACACATAAGACTTCTTACAGTAATATGCCGTTGCACCGGAAGAATCGATATAAGAATATACATCATAACCGGTGGTAGTTTTGAACCCGGTAGGAGTTCCGCCAGTAGGCTCCGTTTCAAGAATATTCGTGGTGGCCGTATATGTATCACCGCTTTTTGTTACTTCATAGAAAGTAACAGTCTTGATTACGTACGAACTGGTTTTATCCTGATCCTCCTTAGGACGATCATTCTTGATGGTTCTTGTCTCGGTTACCCCATTGATAGTCAATTCCAACTCAGCATAGGTTTGAGTAGAATTATCCTCGGCATTATGAACCCAGTAGAGAGTTACGTCCTCACCAACAATTGCCGTTGTAGTAGACGACCAGGTTGTGGGCGCGATTGGCTTCTTACCAATCGATGTTGACTTGATTCCAGACCAAGGGGATTCTCCCTTTTCATTAACCGCTCGAACCCGAAAGAAATACTCATCTCCAGTTTGGAGGCCCGTCTTTTCAAAGTGATTGAACTTAATACCTGTCTCGGTCGTCGTCTGGTCAGAGTTATCGAAATATCGTTCTTCTGTTGCGTACTCGATATCATATGTATCAGCACTATCAACGGCCGTCCACTCTAAGTAGACAGACGTTTCAGAAGCAGCTCTGCAGATCGTGATCTCGCTCGGGGCAGACGGAATAGACTTAATCGTATTCGAGAAATCTGACCATTCGCCTGGGACTTTGGATGTGCCATTCAGATTTACTGCTCTGCAACGAACTCGATACTCGCCACCAGCAGCCACATCGCAAGAAAAAGATGCCTGACAGGTAACAACGGTAACCAAACCTGAATTAACAAGTTTGGTCCCGTTATACACCTGAAATTCGATCTGATCGGCTCTTGCGTCTGCAATGTTCTCAAGCGATGCAGTAAGCTTGTATTGATCGATAATTACATTCGGCGCAGACACATTCTCCGGAGGATCAACGGCCACCGAGTATTTTGCTTGCGCTTTTGTACCTTGCCAATAGGAAGTTTCGGTATTATTTACCCTGTATGTCTTAGAGACCGGGGTAACGGCGACAAGAATAAAATTTGCATTGTCTGGAGCATTATACGTAGAATGCGATTCGGTTGTTGTAGAGGAACTACCTTCGAACCAAATGCCATCTCCGGAATCATAATACCATTTAACTTCGTAGTGATCTAACGTATTCGTGGAAACGGAGGAGCCAGACCCTCCTGAGCCAGCAACCAAGTTATTGACATTGATGGGGCTCTGGATATTATGAGTTCCACTGGCATTTCTGCCGAGAACCGCTCGATCTCCAGTAACCTGAACAACGTACCAACGATCGCTCATTACCCAGGAGGGAATTGCAACTCCGTTATAATACCTAGAACCCGCTTTAATAGAGACGAGAGATCCAGCTTTTATGGAGGGATTGGTGGTTACTGTTCCACCATCAAAACTCCAACTCGCATAATGAGAATCACTACCGGTCTGCTTCTTGATAGTTAGATTTTTAACAGTAACCACAGATTTATGTCCTCCCTTCAATTCGTGCAGCACGCACAAGAGTTCTTATTGCATCTGCAACATTTCCATTATCATCATAGCTGATACCATTAATAGTATAGCTATCACCAGAGGATTCACCGATCCTTCGACCGAGCCCGTTAATGGCGGAGATAATATCGTCATTAGCTCCATTTTGACGACGATTCATGGAAGCTGCAATAGATCCAACAGAACGAGTATTAACCGACAAAGTTTGTCCGCCAAACATTCCGCCGATCGTTCCAATTCCAGATTTAACATCAGACAGATCAAGAACGGGTCTAATAGTCGGTTGTGCATCAATGTCAGAGTTTACAAAGTCTGCAACTTTCGAAATAGCCGAAGATATACCGCTTGTCGCAGAATCACCAAGACCATAGCTAGAGTTGTAAACCTGGTCGGACATCTTGCGCATGCCTATGATCAAGCCCTCACCAAGCCACTTACCAGCTTTTATTGTCAATTTAGACGGGGATCTGGAGGCCTGACCATCTCTCTCACCCTTTACAGCTTTTCGTCCAAGGGCATAGGCAGCATCATAAACATCGCCATACTTGGATTTGATGCCTTCAACAAGACCGTCGCCAAGGTATTTGCCAGCACTCTTAAACTGGTTTCTTTGTTCATCAGTTCTAATCGCCGAAGATGCTGCCGAAGCAAGACTTTTTGCACTGTTCTTGATCGAGTTCTTTTGCGCTTTGAGCCCATCGCAAAGCTTCTTAGCTAAATCCTTACCGGCGCTGCTCATCCGAGGTTTAAATTCGGAAATTGCGGTTATAACGGATCGCATTGCGGAGCTTATCTTTGTTGCATTCAAAGCAGCAATGAACGATGCTATGAAACTGGATCCGCCTTCGGAACCAGCAGATCCAAATTTACTCTTAACAGAATTAACATCGATTGAACCAATATCAAGCTGTTCAAGATTAAGATTTGTGACGAGTCCCTCTTTGAATGCAGTAGCCGAATCGGAGCCAAGAGCATTGAACTTAGATGTTATATTCTCTTTGTTTCCGTCAACCTCAGACCCGATACTATCCATGAAACTCGAACCGCCTTCAGAACCAGCAGATCCAAATTTGCTCTTAATAGACTCAAGATCCATGGAACCAAGATCCAGAGAACCAAGATCGACATTATCGCCAAGCCCATCCATGAAACTTGAACCGCCTTCAGAACCGGCCTCGCCCATTCCGTTTTTGGCTTTTTCCGCAAGGCTCTTAGCAGACTCCTCGACATCTCCAGAACTTTCATCCAAACCAAGCTTGAATCCTTCCGCGGTGTTTATGCCGAGTGCTTTCATTACCTCGGACGGAGAATGTATGCCAAGGAACTCTTTCACAGAATTCACGATGCCACCACAGAATGTCTTAACAGCATCGATAACAATACTTATAGAATCAATGATTCCCAGCGCAAAACCAGCAACCAAATTCTTTCCTGCTTCAACCGCCTGAATAGTAACATCCAAGGCCGAGCTAAGAACTAAGAATGCTCCAGCCAAAGCCATAATACTAAGAGCGCCAAACAGAATTGCGATACTTAGTGCCGCAACTCCAGCAGCCAAAATCAATGTTCCAGTACCAGCAACAATAGCTCCAATACCAAGTAATGCAAGACCTGCAGCAACTTTGGCAAGAACCTCGAGTACCGATGTACCAAAGACAGACATAACGGACTTAAAGTCATCCATGGACCCCTTACAAGCTGAAACTGCGACTACGAAAGAATTTATTCCATCGCCAAGTGATGCCAATCCTTTAGCAATTAGAGGAAGCGTTATTCCAACAAGTGCCAACGCCCCAGCAAATATCATAGCAGCGAGGGCAATACCAATGAATGCTACAGAGAGAGCTAAAATTGCTACGCTAATTGCTATCAACGGTATGGCTATAATAGCTAATGCTAGAGAAAGAACGACCATTGTCTTCAAAAATTCCCCGACATAGTTAGAACAGCTGGCAAGAGTTGTTATAAGTTTTGCAAACCCATCTGCAAGAAGCGGAAGTGCCAAACCCACAATATACAAGGCACCTGCAAACGCTATAGCCGCAACGCCAATTGAAAGGATTACTGCTGCCAAAGACAAAAGAACAGCGGACATGAGTCCAGCACCGGCAGCGAAAGCTGTAAACAATACGGCAACACCGCACAGCGCAACCAATGCTACAACCAGAAGTAAAATGCTTTGACCTATCTTCTCAGTAGGAATTGCGGATAGAACCAGCAACGCGGCTGCAATAGCCAAAAGGCCAGTCGCCGCTATCAGCAAACCAGCTCCAGAAGCAGCCCCACCGAATTTACCGATTACTGCAAGCGCTACACCAAGGGCCAGCAATGCTAATACCAACGATTCGGCCGCTGTACGAAGTTTTTCAGAATCAATTACAGCCGTCAACAAATAAAAGATTCCAGCAAGAGCTCCAATGACAGCGGTCATAGCAAGAAGCGGCTTAACAGCCTTATCGGAATCCTTTGCGGCAGTCAATAAAATCGTTAAAATAAGACCAAGTATGACAACAACGCCCAAACCCTGAGCAAGGTGCGCTATCTTAACAAGGCCAAGTAAGACCGAAATTGTCGCCAAAACAGCAATAGCTCCTGATATTGCCAGCAGCGTCGATGCAATTTTTGGAGCGTCACTACCAACTTCTCTAATAGTAAGAATCAGGAAACCAACCACAAGAGACAGCAGAACCATACCCGTTGCTGCTATGCCCAATGTATTCCAGTTCATACTGCCGAGTATTTTTACTACCATTGCCAATATTGCCATAGCCCCAGAAATGCCCAGCAATGTGGCTCCGATCTTCGGTGCATCTTTTTCTACTTCTCGAACAAGCAGAATCAATGCTCCGGTAATAATAGTTAATAGCGTAATTCCGACCGCAGCAACGCCAAGTTGAGACCAACTTATACCTCCAAGCAGCCTAACTGTAACAGCTAGCAGTGCCATAGCTCCAGCTATAGCCATCATGGTGCTTCCGATATTGGGCGCGTCTTTTTTTGCCTTCTTTGTTATGAGCACAAGAGCGCCAACAATAACAGTTAAGCACCCCATTGCCGCTCCGGCAACTCCAAGTTTAGACCAGGACATTCCGCCAAGCATTCTCACAGCAATAGCCAATATAGCAAAGGCTCCAGCAATTTTCATGAAAACATCTTGGACCTTTTCTATATTCTTACGGTTTTTTGTTATCCGTATAAGAATTGCAATTACGCCCATCAAGCCAACCATTGCTGTTCCAGCCACAGCAAGTTGTGACCAAGACATTCCGCCAAGCATCTTTATAACCAGCGCAAGCATGAGCATGGCTTTTGCAATTTTCCCAAATACGTCTTTAACATCTTTAAGGTTTCTTCGATTTTTAGTTATTCGTATAAGAATTGCAATGATTCCCATCAAGCCAACCATTGCTGTTCCAGCCACAGCAAGTTGCGACCAAGACATTCCGCCGAGCATCTTTAGTGCAAGAGCAAGAATAAACAGTGCAGAGGAAAGAGCCAGTAAGGTCGATCCTATTTTTTGAACTGTTGCCGGTTTAATCTTACTGATAACTACAGCAAGAATACCAATGACTGCGGCAAGAGAAGCAATCATTCCAAATGCTTCCCACATATAACCAGAATCTGTCTTAGCAAGCTTTGCCAATACGAATATAGAAGCAGAAAGAATCCCAATAGAGATTGCAAAATTAAGAACGGCCTTCGATGTCTTTTCAAGGCCCTTAGTCTTAAAGTATTTTCCAATGTCAATGAACATACTTTTTATACCATCGCCAATAGCGCCAAACATGCTGCCAAGTTTCGCAAAAGGCGAGGCAAACTTATCAAGCACTTTCGCAAATCTATTTGCAATAAAGAGGGTGCTCCCGACAAAGACAATACTCAAAACGGCACCAAAGTCGATCCCCTTTACTACTTCAATGCACTTTGCTCCGAAACTCTTTAATGCATTCCAAGCAATAGAAGCTCCATTTTGAATCCCCTGCACAAAACCAGCGATAACATTTTTACCGATCTCAAAGAACTCGGTAGATGGCGAATGGATACCAAGAACACCTTTAACGGCCTCAAGAATCCCCCTACCGAATTCAACCATGATTTCGATAACTTTTGACATTCCACTCTTAAGCCCATTAACGAACCCAGAAAATATATATTTAGGAATGTTATCTGTTTCTTTTAGACCTTTGGTCCAACTTTTAATACTTTCAGATGACTTTTCAAACCAGTTCCTAATACTCTTAAGAACCCTCTGAATCGTTTCGTTGTTCTTAGCCCAATCATAAACCGCAATGGATGCATCTTTAATGGCCGAAGCAACCGTTTTTATGATTGGGGTAAGAAGTTCAATAGCCTTGGCTATCAGATTATGCTCTTTAAGCCAATCTCTGAATTTAACAATTGCATCGCCGACAGAAGCAGTGGCATCCAAAATCTCGATGTTGAACGAACCAAGTACGGCCTTTAAAATTTTAAACACAATGTTTAATCCACTGCCAATAGCCATCCGAAGAATGTCGATTACGGCAAAAAGCCCCTTAAAGGATCTCTTGAGCTTATCAGCTCGCTCTCCTGAGAATACGAGACCCTTGGAGAGCTTATTGACAACCTCAAGAAAACTACGCATAGCACCAGAAGTCTTAGAGAAGTCGAACGTCTCAAGAAACGCATCCTTTAAAGCTTTTACAATTGAAACGAGCCCCTGAATGGCATTCTTAATCGTATCAATGATTAATTCCTTTCCAGTAGGCTTCTCAAGATTAGACAAAAGCTCGTTCAAAGGCGTCCCTGTTTTTTCCGCCTCTTCTGCCAGCTCCCGAAGTTTTTTGGACTGTTCATCGGTGTATCCTATGCTTTTTAATTCTTCTTCAGAAAAGTCACTTATGGTCTTGGATAATTCAGCGGCAGTTAAATTACAATCAGACCAAGTTTTACCATTTCGTTCCCAAACATAGTTAACAAGTTTTTGAACTTCAGCATACTTATAACCAGCTTTTGTAAGTGCTTTTACTCGGTCCTCGCCATTACCATAATCACCACGAATAACCTCTTTTACAACTTTATTAAAGTATTCAAGTTTATCCGTAATATCGGTTGTAGCTTCAGATGCGTGTTCTTCAACCTTAATAAATTTCTTAAGAGTCTCAACGATGATGCTCTTCGAAAGCTTTCCGGCAGACATGACTCCGCCAAGCGTTCCGTACTTTTTAATAAGGTCATCAATAGAGACACCATGCTTACTAGCAACCTCTTTCAATTTCTCCTGAAATTTGTCAGTCGAAACCCCAGCGTCGTTAATTTTCTTTATGAACGTATCCCATTTTGAAGATGTAAATGCTTTTCCGAGACCAGAAAAGTATTTCTTTACATCTAGCTTTTTAACGAACTCGGAAACTTTGTTTATGAGATTCGTTAGCACGGAAACGACATAGTCCGCAACTGGAGCGATTGCTGTCTTAATGTCATTAATCTTTACTCGGACATTATTCAGAAGCTGAACAAGTGCGCCATTCTGTTCAACTAATGGTGATACAAAAAGAGCACCGATTCTGGCCAAGGCTGCCTTAACATTCGACAAAGCGCCGGTCAAGGTCTCATTGGCTTTCTTAGCATGCTCACCAAAGGCATTATCCATGGCAGACGCAAAAGTGTTAAAGTCAATTTTACCCTTTGAGACCATTTCTCGAACTGCGCTTTCCGACGTGCCAAGAGCCTCAGCAAGAGTCGCTGCAGCGTTCATACCTCGAGAAGAAAGCGATAAGAGGTCGTCGCCCATCAAACGGCCCTGACCAGCAACCTTAGTGAAGATTCTACCGATCTCGTCGTATTCGCTATTAGTCATTGCAGCGACGCCAGCAACCGCCCTCAATGAAGAGAACATCTGATCGCCGGCCCTCATTCCAGACGCAGCAAACTGAGAAGCAACCTTTGCAGCGGAGTCCAAACTATAAGCAGTTCCATCGACCGAATCATTGACGTTTTTCATAACTGCCTCAACAGCGGCCTCGTCCTTGAGCAGACCCTGCAATTGGAAATGCGCATTCTCAAGGTTCATAGCTCTTCGCTTACCGCCTTGAATAATTCCTTCTCTGATGAAGCTCGTTGCCGCTCTTGAAATCCTACGAACGGAATCTATAACGGAGTCAGTGAACTGCTCAACGATACGCATTCCAGCAATTCCAAAAACAGAAAATCTATTCTCAAGCCTTTGAACACTAGCTGCAATGTCGTCAAATGAAACCTTTTTAGAAGCTTTCTCAAGGTCTTCAAGACTCTTTGAAGCTCCTTTGAAGTTTAAACTATTCTTAAGCTTATCAATTGTGCCCATGCTGGTTTTGACATTAGCTTCGAACTGCTTATTGTCAAATTTCATAGATACAACTTTTTCATCGACTTGCCTACTCATAGCTTAGTAACCTCCTTCCATGCATCATTTGCTATTTTATTAAAAATTGGGCGCATAGCAGGATTTATGTAGTCTATTCCTTCAACCCAACTGCCATTCTTAGTTCCATGACCATACTGCAATATAATGGCAATGGGAACCCCGTCATTAACATTTGAGTTGTAGAAATTTATGGAAGCGGCTCCATTTTGATGATTGATACTATAGTACCACGAGCTTGCCGTTTTACCAGTATCAACTGGCGTTGCAGACGAAAGGGCGGCTACTCCCTCCCGACCATACTTGTCGAGCTCGCCCAACTTAACTACTTCTTTAGCTCTTTCAAAGAATTTGGTTAACTTTGAAAAGTCGCCCTTTTGTCTGAACGTAATCATTACTTATTCCTCACTTGTGCATTAGTTCATTGACGCGATTCTGTATCGCATCATAATCATAACCGGCCTTGGTCAAGCGGTTCTTGCGGTCAGCACCATTACCCCATTCGCCAAGGATTACCTCGCGTGCGATCTCGTCAATAGACTTCTTAGAAGGCTGAGGGAGCTTACCAAGCATCTCGTTTACGCGCTTTTGAACGGTATTGTAATCATAGCCGGCCTTAGTCAAGCGGTTCTTTCTATCCTGACCGTTACCCCACTTTCCGGCAATCACTTCACGAGCAATCTCATCAACGGACTTCTTAGAAGGCTTAGATGCCTTACCAAGCATCTCATTAACACGGTTCTGGACAGCATCGTAATCATAACCAGCCTTAGTCAGACGATTCTTACGATCAGCGCCATTACCCCACCTACCAGCGATCACTTCACGAGCAATCTCATCGATAGACTTCTTGGAAGTGGTAGGAGAAGGAGTAGGTTTAGGCTTGTTCTCGGTCTTGTACTTGACGCCAAAATAGTTGCAAATACCTCTTGCAATAGCTTCACCAATCGCATTCGTGTTTGCAATAATCCATTTTGCAATCTTGGGCACATCATGGAAGTCGCATTCGACATAAACCGTAGGTGCAGCAGGGGTACGAACCTCAAACAGATTGGCGTTCACGCTGATGCTTTCGCTAGTGCCGGGGGTGATAGGAGCAAGAGCATTGAATACGGCCATAGCAGCCTTATAGCCCTCACCAGCCTTGTTGTAGCAGAACACACGGGTTCCACCGACCTTACCATTGTAAGCGTTAGTATGAATCGGAACATGCAGATCCGCCCCAAAGGCATCGGAAGCTCTGCAACGATTAGCCATGGTATCATACTGACCAACCATAACCTCAATACCGCATCTCGTAAGCGCCTTACGGCATGCCTCGGCAATCTTGCCGCACTGAATAGCCTCAGTTGTATCCCCGTAGGCGTAATAATTCTTCGTCTGATCGGACGGGGACAAATATACTTTCTTAGCCATATATAATCACTCCTTATTATCCATTTGAACCAAGGCGCTTTCGACGAGCGGCATTTAGAGCCGCATTACGATTCATAATTGCGCTCTTGCTCATCTTTTTAGGCGGCTGGTTCTTAATGTCACAAACTTTAATAAGTGTCAGAAGTCGATTTAGATGCCACTTCTGGCATTCTTCAACGGGAATATTAAGTGCTATCATCCAATAATAAATTAACTCAGATGTAACAATTTCCCGACTATATTTTTTGTTTTGGCTTTCTGTAAAAGTTGTTGCTGTCATCGGAGCTTGTATGTATTCATTTACAGCTTCAATGTGCCTATTTGTAAGACATGTGTAAACATTTGGGTCTACATTTCGTGTAATAGTCATACATTTTATGTAGTCTAATATTTCTTCATATGTCTTTGCATTTTTTCTCAAAAACGGTTTATTCCATTTTGATTCCCATTTCGAAAGAGAGACAAGAGAATGCTCCAATTGTAGTGTCTGCTCTCTGGTTTGAATAAACTCTTGTTTTTGTTCATCCCATTGTTCCGTTGCAGGTACTGTTAACTGGAGCATCCTCAGCACCTCCTATTTTATTACTTATTCGCAGAAGACATAGCCGTCTGAGAAGCGGCCTGCTGAGCAACGTCAGCCGGGATAATCCCATTAACAAACTTAGCCGCCGCATCAGCATCAGTAGCCAGCTCCATAAACAGATTGGAGTAGGCTTCGGTCTGGGCAAATGCCGTCGAAATTTCATCGCTTTTGATAAAGCGTTTACCATCGGGGCTCTTCTCGCCATAAGCCTTCAAGACCAGCTCTTTGAAGATCTTGATAATTGCAGGGCTGTCCTGAGCAGCAATAATACGCTGAATCATCTCAGCCATACCGCCAGAAGTGCTCATCTCCATCTCCATAACCTCAGCCTTGGTCAGGTTGAAGTAAAAGTCCTCGGTACGCTCGACCTGGTTATAATCGGTGTAAGTGATAGTCTTCTTAAGCATTATAAAATTCTCCTTTCAAAGTTAAAAAAGTAGGGCCGCCAGCTTACCTGAATACGGCCCCAAAAGATTGGCTTTTTAGCCAGCAGCGGTCATAATAGTCTTGATCTCGTCGGGCAGAGGCAGACGAGGTTCAGCAGCACCGGTATGGTCACTACCAGTACCATCCTTACCATACAGAACCTCCTCCAGAGCGGCCAGCTTCTGCTCATCAACCTTTGTGGAGTCGATAGTAATGGATGCAGTCGGCTTAGCGCCAGCAACATTCACAGGAGTGGTGGTCAGCTCCCAGGAGAAAGTAACTGCCTCGGGGCTATCATTGATAGTATTGTAGGACTTCTCAGAAGGAGAAGCCATCGCGCCATAGATGATATGCAGCTTGTAACCGTGATCATTACCATCAGTGTCGTTGCCGATAGTGGTCCGGTAGCACAGACCAAAGGGCTTACGAGCCTGCTGGCCAATTTTAACACCAGCTACAAGTTCAGCAGAGCCGTCGCACTCAGCGAACTCATCCGGATAAGTATAAGCCTCAATAGTGGCGCCGAACTCCTCAACAGAGTACAGGTTCAGATACTTGATGTCGTCAGCATACAGAGCGGTAGCCTCGGCACCAGACGGGCTTTCAGTAATGGCAGTAATGCCATTCCAGGCTACGCCCTTGGAGTACACACCTTCGGTGGGGATGTACAGAACGCAGTTCTTTACACCGGTTTCATAAAAATGTTCGCCGGTCTTGTCCCATACAATTTTAGCCATATATTGAATCCTCCCTTTTTAATAGTAAATAGTGAATGTATCATGATTAAGATTATCTAACGTGAAATGTCGATTAAATCTGCAAGTCGGCAACTTGGAGACGGCCTCGACAATCTCACTATCAGGATCCTCATCAATCACGGTCAACTCATAAAAATGCGATTGAATATAGACGGAGTTGTCGGCGAAATCATTGTCGATGTCACTACGAGAATATACAATCGCGGGGTAATGCATGCGTACTGAAGCTGGGGGTTGGTAGTACACATTCTTAGATCCAAGTAATTCTTCCAACTTGGTTTGTAAATCTAAGCGACTAGCCATTGTAAACCTCCCCCAGCTCCAGTATCAATCTAGGGAACTGGACTTGAACACTGTTTATCTTCCATTTAGTTCCCATAAACTCAGCATAGCGGATTGCATGAAAATTCTCATTGGCGTATGGGTCAGCAATGATAGAAAGCTCATTTGCAATAACGAGATTATCATTGAGATTTCCGGACGACTGGAGCCGTCGAGTATTCCGAATCATATCACCGTAGTAAGTACGCTGCACAATCTCATCTTTCCATACGCCGGGAGTCGTTTCCTTAGGAACAGCAAAGCCAATCTTTCCGGCCCATTTACCCATTTTGAATTTTCACCTCAGTCACTTAATCAGCCGCAGCAGCCAGAGCAACAGTAGCGGCAGTGCCAGTGGTAGAACCGGCCTTGGCGTAGGTCACGGTTCCGATATTACTGGAAACCGTAAAGGAAACGGGCGCAAAGTAGTCCTTGCCAACCTTAACGAGAGCGCGCTTAATGAAGGCGTCCTTCAGTTCGCTGGTCTTCATCTGAACCTTGCACTCAGAATCGGAATATGCCTTGTTATCGGGAGTCTCCTTGGCATAGATCACCAGAGCGGCAACATTCTGATCCTTAGCCTGATCATAGATACGATCCATTATATGTACCTCCTTAAATTATTATAGTCGGCACTCAGCCGGCATTGGTGACGTCCTCTTCCAGAGCGATAGCAGAGTACCACTCAACCAGAGCACCCGATACGCGAGTCTCCAGAAGCAGCTTATGCTGGTTGAAGTCAATATCGAAGTCCTCGAACTTGGTGATCTCACCGCCCTTAACACAACCAAGCTGATAGTCAGCCAGATTGACAAACAGGCCCAGCATCTTCTTCTTCTTGTTGTCGGAAGTAGTGCGGATCAGACCCTCAAACTGCTCAATGGTCTTGATGTCCTTGACGTTCAGAGCAGCCACAAGATCATTCTTGGACGAATAGATACGACGACCATTCAGATCGCGAGCCAGCAGCATCACATTCAGCAGGTGAGGCGTGCAATAGAAGGTCAGATTGCCAGAACCCTTGTACTTCTCACGAGAGTACAGAGCAGCCTCGATAATGGCCTCAGAATACACATAGTTGTCACCAAAGTGCTGACCGGTCTCAGTACCCTGCAGCTTCTGCTTGGCGGCGGTAATATCTACATCCTGATGGATGCAGTACAGCTCATCGTCGTGCCAGATGGGACGAATGTGGTCCTCCTTGATCTTATCGGGGTCCAGATCGTCACGGCCGTCACCGATCAGAATAGCCTGAGCCAGGGTCTGCTCCAGAGTGTGGCGCAGAATCTTCCAATTATAAGCCACAAGATCGAAATCGGTGATATCCAGAATATCATCACGGTCAATCTTATCCTTCACGTACACGGTCTGAGCATCGTGGGTACGACCCAGCAGCTGGATCTTTCTGGCCTCCTTCTTATAGTCACCCTTCTTGTAACCCAGAGCCTGCAGTTCGGCCTTACGAGCGTCGGCACGGCGGGTACGGACACGGCTGTAGGGAGACTTATGTACGCCATTGATGACGCTGGACACCCAGGTGTCATCAGGATACAGAATCTTAGGCTCAGCAGGATCGATCAGCTTATATTCAGGCATCAGCTTGCCCATGGTCTCCTCATCGAATGCATTATGCTGCAGCTCGTTCTGCTCCTCATAGATCTTGCGAGCCTGCTTAAAGCTACCGATGCTGGGGTTCTTAGACAGCTCCAGGATCTCGTTCATATCGTCATGAGCAAGGATAGAATCCTGACGGGTATCCTCCTGGTCAAACACGTTGTGCTTCATAGGTTTGTCCTCCTCTTTTTCATCATTATTATCGCCAGCGATTTCGCCGATCAGAGCGTAAACAGCCATCTGCTGTTCCTCATTCAGAGTTTCCAGAACATCGCCAATGGTCTTTTCACTCTTAGACTGATCCTTCTTTTCTTCCATTTTAGACTGATCCTTCTTTTCTTCCATCTTGGGGTCCTCCTCATTAGATTTGCTTTCGGCTTTAACTGCCGTATGAATCATAATATTTTCGTTCCAACCGGCATAAAGCTCTTCCGCATCACCATCGAGTTCATCACTATGGGCCATAACAAAATCGATATAGGCCCCAGGATTAGCCCCGGCAAGCACAAGACTAAGTTCTTTAATGTCGCCATGAAGAACTTCCTTGCACCCGTTAGCTCCAGTTACTTGACGAAGTTTGTTCGCCCAAATAGACAGAGAACTCACATCACCATTCTGTACGAGCTTCTTTGCCGTCTGACCAGATTCGGTGTCATTGAAATAGCCGTAAGCATAAACGCCGTCATCGCGATTTTCAAGAAATGCATGACCAAGCACAGCATTCGGATCACTATGCTCGTGATTAAACACCAAGGAAACTTTCTTCCCGTCATTATCTTTGAATGCGTCCTTCTTGATCACTCGACCATCGCCGCAAATTAGATCATTTCGAGTGGCCCATCCAGAAAAATCGCAATCGGGATATTTGACATTATCCATTTTGACCTTCTCCTTCCTCATAATATTTGTCACCAGTCTTATAAGGCTGGTTTAAAAGATCATCTTTTGACTGCGAGATATTGCTGTTTCTAAGTTCATCCGCCTTAGGATCTTCAGACGGCTTCATTCCAACAATCTGACGAATCTCATTAGATGTCATAATCTCATTGCGAGTGAACTTATCCGCAATTTCTGCAATATCATTTACCGGAACAAGCTTGAACGGATCTCTAAAGAACTGAATAGACTGCCGCTGAGTACGAGCGGTTTTTGTGAGAAACTTTCTCTTCATTTCGTCAACGATTGCCGAAACAATAGGCTCGATAGTGCGACTATAGTAGTTCAACATAGTCTTATCATCAGCCGTTCCGTCAAGAATTGTCTGCGTGATACCGAGTTGGCTATAAAGCTGATTCGTCAGGTACTCAACCTGCTTCATCAGATTGTTCTCAAGCGAGCGATTCAGTTGGGTAATCCGTTCGGTTCCGTCAGTATATGCGATGCCATATTTAGAACCAGAAAGTTGCATTTCGATGTCTTTACGCCTAGTTTCTGCCTGCTGACGCCTGGCCTCAGTCTTAATGACATAAGGCAACTGAATAATCAAGTCCAACTTTCCGGATGCCGTTTGTTCATCTGTCACATCCAAAAGAGCCAACTTTTTTATTAGTCGCTGCATGGTAGAGTTAGGCTCGTTCATCACAGCATAGAGCGGATTCTCAATAATCGCCACCGATTTCTTCGGAAGCCAGATTTCTTCCTTCTTTCCGGTAAGCTCATTATAAGCCCGGACCTGGACGTGCCGCGGGCGCCATTGAATAATCTTGCCAACCCGCATGGTATCGATTTGATAAGAATCAGTCTTATTCGGATCTAAGGTTGTATCAGTTGGAATGACAGCAACACAACCTTCATCGAGCATTGACATAACAATATCTTGTTTTAATGCGCGTCCTGTTTGATCCATGTTCGCACTTAGTGACAGACAATTATTTAGTCCAGAGTCTACAGTTTCAAGAAATCGACCGTTCTCATCAAGACGAACGTGCATAATATCGATCGCAGATACATCAAGTGCAATCCTATTGAGAACCGACGTCATAATCGTACGTTCGTTTCCTCTCGTAAATCGAGGACGATCTGGACGATAATAATATGTCATTCCAGTATCTCGAAAGTCCTGCGTAGGATCCCTATTCCTAAATGCATTCCAGCCGCGCTGGATTCTATCCATAAAGCCCATTTTGAAGATCCTCCGTTATGGTTCTTTGATATCGACTCGCTTATAAGTCCGAGCTACGAACCCGTCATAAGAAGTAATAAAATTGGTCACATAGTCACGACCGGCCTGAAGTGTTCCGTTGTCAATATCAGCCAATCGTTTCTTATAAACGCCAGCGTCCGCTAGACGCTGTTTCGCGATTTCGGCATATTTGTGGCTCCTAGCAAGTTGTTTCCAAGCCTTCCCTTGATACTTCTCAAACTTCTTTTGGTTACCTTTCTGCTGATAATACTCGGATTTCCAAACATTCCGATCTGCTCGTTTATAAGCTTTATCTGCAGATTTAGAATATAACGCGCTTTCGTCGATAGCATTTCGTGTCACGCTTTTAAGAATGCCGACCGCCTGCTTCTTCATTCTTTTTTTTTGACGATCTGTATATGCTTCTCCGACCTTGTCATTGGAGTATCGAGTGAGTCCCATACCTTTTCGAATGCCCCATTTCATGCCTAGGACACCATAATGATAAAGCTCGTCATTGTAATTATCCATGTGTTTCACCGCCCTTTATTCAAAAGCTTCTCTATTCTGTTTGAATGCATGGTCCTTACTAATCAAGATCAATACCTTCAATCTCTGCTCGAAGCTGGAGACTACGAATATACTCGCCCATATGCCGCTTCTGCTCGAGAAGGATAATCTTGGAGCATGTAGGCTTGAAGTCAAGAGTGCCAGCATCCAGCTTAATAAGCATCTTATGAAGCTTATCGTATCGAATCTTAGTCTGAAAATACTCAGCCTTGAATCGATCCTTATAGTCATCGCTCTGCATCAGAGCAATCGTGTCCTTTAATTCCATTTTCTCAACTCCTTATTCAAAAGCTTCTCTATTCAGTTTGAATGCGATAAAGGCATCCATCATGGCAGCCACAGCATCAATCTTCTGATCATAGCGCTTCTTTAGTAGCTTTCTATTGCCATTTGTGTCTTCAATCGTTATGCAATTACCCATTGCAAAAGACATGAGCTCTTCGTCAAACAAAAGTAAACGCTCCTCTGCAAGCTTTTTCAATTCGCCAAGGGGGACGGATTCAGTCCTGGCACCCTGGATGACTTTCTCGATTCCAAAGGGGCCATTCTCTCGTTCCCAACGTTCCACAAATTCTCTGGCATTATATGGGTCAAAGCCTAAGCATCGAACATCATACTCACACTGTGAGATATAATTATCCAAATCTTCGTAGACTTGCATCATGTCCAAAATAGTTCCGGGCATAACAATTAGGCTTCCTTCTTTCATGAATTGATCATACTTAACCCTCATAGCAGCAGGAAGTTGCTTCAATGTTAATTCGGTTATATAATTTCGGGTCTTGACACCAAAAGCATCGCCAGATAATGGAAATAGGAACGTGAAAGCGCAAAAGTCATTACCCTGAGAAAGATCGGCTCCAAGTGCGCAAGGCATTCTCCAAAAGTCTCTTCTCCGGTGTGGAAGAGTTTCTTCATAAGTAAAGAAGTAGGTATACCCCTCCATTGGAATGCCAAATCGCTTTGCAAGAATGTCATTTCTTGCCGCCGGATTCTTCTCGGCTCTCTCAACATCAAGCTGGTAAGTCTCATAGGTAACTGTCTTGCCAAGGTTTGGATTAGCTTTAAGCCACATTTCAGGATCTGATACTTCATCCAGATCATCTAGCTTATACCACCAGATAGATACGTGAGGATTGTAGTATTCGCCTTTAAGAATATCGGACAACTCCATTTTGATTGTATCGCCACTACCATTACGAACAGTGCCCTCGGAGCTGATGGCCACAATGAGATAGTCATTGTTCTCGGCAGATCCTTGCTCCTTTGCAGCACCCTGTTCAAGAGCACCGATCGGGTCTTCTCTGACATCACCAGAGAGCCATTCGTCAATAGTAGCAACTTTAACTCGTAGACCTTGAAGCTTGTCAATTGACATGGGCCTTACCTCAAGTAAAGACCCGGTCAAGAAATTCTGAATTCCCTTCTTCGTGGAAGCTAGCTGACATCGATTAGCTTTTGAACCGGTAGTGTTCTGCAAAGAACCCTCGGTTAAGAATCGATACAGAGGACCTCTTGCTCGAGTAATAGCGGTACGAATAGGCGACATGACTTCTTCAGCCTGAGCCATGGTCGGAGCAGTTGTAATTTGGTGAGTTGTTGATGTGTCGACATTCAAAAAGAAATTCTGAATGCAAGAAGCGTACATTGATTTAGCGGCTCCTCTAGCAACAATCAGATACTGCTTATTAACAAGCCTTTTCTTAATCTGCTTTCGCTCATAGTGCCCTCCGTGTCCATCAGAAGATGGAATGTAAACGCTTCGTTCAACGAAATAGTACCAACCAAATATCTGCTCGGCCCATAACTTAAAAGAATCCAAGAGATGCAGGTCTTCCCCATTTGTAAGCGTTAATTCACTCTCACAAAAATCAATAAAGCCATTGATAGCCTCATCATCATACCAGATTCCTGGATTAGCAATAAGGTCATCAATACGATTCATCTCCATGGAGATCTCTTTGTTTACTGGAATTTCGCCACGCATTACGGCATCACGAAACTGGCCGTAGTAAATTGGCGTGGCCGTGTTTGATAATGCCATATGTTATCAGAACCTTACCCTTCGTTTTTCTTCTTTTTCTCTTCTTCGAAATACTTACCAAGCTCAATCTTCTGCTTCTGCAGATTCATCTTTGTAACCTGCTTTCTCAAAGCCTCTATGCTATCCTGATCATTCAGGCCAAGAGCTTCTTTTCCAGCCTTATTAACATACTGAGTAAGCAGATTCTTCCCAGCTTCTGTCATAGCCGGAAGAATAACTTTACTTCCAAGATGGTCAATAACCTTCTTACCAAATGAAACTTTCTTCGGCGTCATAGACGAAATCTGCCTATTGAGATCGAGGTAGTTTTTCTCGAGCTGAAGACGATTCACTTTGGCTCGGAGTTCGTCGTCGCTAATGTCGCGCCAAGTATTCTCCTTTGACTTTTCTTCAAGATCTTTAGCCTTACTTGGATTACGTCTCAACTGCTTACCAGTAAGCTGAGTGTACTCGTCTTTCATTCTTGCCGCTCTCTTTTTACCGGCCTTCGTCAGCGTACCATCCTTATTCTGATAGCGTCGAACACCCCATTTCATGCCTAGGATGCCATAATGACAAAGTTCGTCGTTATAAGTTCCCATTACGTCACCTTCTTTCATAGGCTATTTTCAAGATATTAACTTTTTGGATCGACAGCAACATTAATTCGCCATTCCAGTTCGTTAATGTTCTTGTTAATCGCGTCTGCGACGGTGCCAATTGTTGGAGGGTCAAACATCAGTCGAACCTTCATATATACATAGCTTTGAACCAAAGTGAGATTTGCAGATTCGCCGAGGAAATCGCTCCAAATGGCGCTGTCGTCTTCGATCATGAATCCGGTATTAGGTCCAATGCCAAGCTGACAAAGAATGGCCAAAACGGAATTGATGTGGATAATAATATCCTGATCGAAGGTTTTATCTTCTTCTGCGATCCCAAGAAGCTTCTTGATGGAGGTAAGGATACTAGAATCCATTTTGATTCCTCCTCATGTTACTTGAGCACAATGTACTCGCACATGCAGTATCCTTCGAGACCACTTGCGGTGCAAACTTTGTAAAACCCGTTCTCCATCTCATCCTTCAGAAGGTGAACCTCGGAACCGGCCTCAAGCGCAGTAAGGACCTCGGCATCAACGCTCGGCTTTTCACGAACGTTCAGTCGAATACAGTTATCGACAACGCCAATAATCGGTTCGGGCTTGGCAACAGCATTTGCAGCGGGAGTCTCTTCGAGTTCGGGTACGGAAACTCGCATGCTCATCGAAACGACCGGCTCAGTAGGCACCGGAGTCTCCTCGGGCTTCCTACTCTGCTTGGAATAATTTGTATAGTTATGCTTGGCCATAATTTCCTCCTTCAGTGCCTCCATGGGCACGTATCGTTTTTTGTTCGAACAATCGGCCCGGTAACTAGCAAACTGGCATCGCCATAGTGAATGGCATTATGCGTGTTATGAGTCACACAGACCAAATTGTTAGGGTCAAAGACATTTCGACTACGAGCGACTACATCATCAACCGTAATAGGGTTGAGATGATGAATCATTATATGACTATGAATATCATAGCCTTCACATGCCAAATCACAACCATTGTCACGGATGATGATCTGATTTCGCAGTTTCTTCCATTCAGGAGAATTGTATAAAATCTGATTCAAATATCGATCGTAGCCGAAAGTGTCTTTACCAACAGACCCTTTAAGTCGCAAGTATTCAAACCGTTCTTCAAAGGTGGGAATTGTGATGAGCTCAGAATATGTCTTAGTATTCATCCTCATCGATGGCTCCTCCTTGACCACTATAGCGACGCATTGCTTTGATAGCTTCGTAATATAGTTCTTCCATTCTCTTGCTAGATTGCACAGCTTCGGTCTTAGCCTTAAGAAATCGATTCTCTTCCTGCAATTTTTCCATCTCAAGCTTGTTCTTCATGGAGCCGAGCTTAAGAAAATGTGTAGTTTCCTGAGAAGAGGCAGTACCGTCTAAAAGCCGTTGTTCAACAAGATCAACAGCCAAAGCGATAAGCTGGTTCTCTCTAGCTTCGGGTGTTAATGCCGGACGAATCTTACGAGGTTCGGCCTTTGCGGGCTTTGCTTTCTTCACCAGTAATGCCTCCTTTCCATTTTGAATTGCTATAAAATTAGTGCCTGCCAGCGAACACCTTTAACAAGTGATCGTGTTTTCTTTTCCTTCCATTCTGGGCGGCATGATTACTGCGTGAATGCCTTGGCCGACAGATTTCCGCTGTTGTCCATGGCGATGATGTATAGGGTGCCGTTGGGGGCCTGCACAAAGACATTGGCCATGTTCTGCTTAACCTCGTTGCCGAACTGCATTGGGGGGGTACCCACCCACACCTGTTTGTTAACGATTTCCTCGTTGACTGTGACAATCACCGGGCCGCCGCAGAAGCGGGGGGGGGCGTAACGTATCAAACTACATCGAGCACCTGATAACGCGGGCGCTCAAGCGGGAGGGCTAATCGCCCTCTTTTTTTGCACCTTATAAGATTTCCTCGTTTTTGGTTACCACAACGCCGTCGCCCGTGCCCTGAGCCGAGAACATGATGTAGCCAATGTAGGCGTAGTTTGCATAGCTTGAGTCGAGTACAATCTTATAATATTTTTCGCCCAGCTTTGTCACGGTCGCCATGCCGGACAACGCTGTGTACTGCTTGCAGAAATAGCAGCCGCCCGTAGCACCCGAAAAAGCACCTAAGCGCTCATGTCCGCTGCCTTCGAGCGTTGTGCCCTTAACATAGATGACATCAGACGGCTGCAATGCGATAGCGCCAGTGCACCAGCAGGCTGCATCTGTGCCATAGTAGGGCTTCGCCGAGGACGCATATGCGCCATTGCGATAGCCTTTCCCATCCCATACGCCGCTCTTAGTGCTCGGGTCTACGGCTGTCGGCAGCACGTTGGTATGTTGATAATGCCATCTGCGTAGTACAGCGCTGTTACATCAGTACCGCCCATCTTGACCACAACGGTTGCGCCATCGAGCACATAACCGCTGCTGGCAGTAATGGCCGCATAGTAGGCATCGCCTTCGGTTACGGTCGTTGCGGCGTTGCTGCTGGTGCAGCCCGTGAGGGTATTGGTCACAGTGTACTCCTGAGGCGGCACAACGACTTCTCCGGCATCTCCGGAAATCATAGCCGCACGAAAAGCATTGATTTCTGCAGCTGTAATCCCATTGGCGACCGCCCATGCTGCAACCCTCTCGTTGTCATTTTCACCGGTGTAAGTATCTCGGAAGTACTTGATGAGCGGATACCACCCGTTACCATTGGTAACATTGTAGTTGCTGCTTCTGAACCGTTTCCCATCTGCCTCATCTGAAAATGCCGTCAACTCGTATTCCTTATCCTTATCACTCTGAGATACACCCAGTAGCGAAAGCAGAAGGTAGGCAATTGTTCCCGTCCTGTCTGCACCACTCATACAGTGGAAATAGCACGGTTTGTTTGCGGCTACACAAGCCATCACCTTTTTCAGAACCGCTACCGTCCGGGCTGAGGCTGCGCTGGTGCTGACTGCGTTGGCATAGAAGTCAAGTGATTGATGGAAATACTCTACGCTGCCGCCAAGCGGTGAGGTGGTGATGCTGCCGGTTTCACTGTTGTTGCGGAGGTCAATGTCTACAGCAATGCCGATCCAATTAACAATTGTAGCTTTGTCGGCGTCTGTGATGCTACCAAAATGACCGCCTCTAAATATCTTTCCGTACTTAACTCTGCCACCTGTACAAGCCCAGCCGCCGAGATCACGGACATTCCACACGCTGGGCGTGTAAATCATACGAACGCCGCCCTCAGGCACAATCTTGTAGGTTTTCCCACCAAAAGCGAATGTACCTGCTTTCAACGGCTCCATATTGTAAATTGTGCTGAGGCCGGAAACCACTTCGCTTCTGGTCTTACCGCCTTGTGCAACCGTGAGTGCAGTGTTGACTGGAACTTTGATCTTTAATCCATACGGCTCCTCCTTGCTGTAAGATGTCGCCGCTGAGTAGTATGGTGTAACCTTCGTAATGGAGTAGTCGTTAGCATTTTCGGTGTAATCTACATCAGCAATAAACTCTGCTGCCGTTGCATTCATCTGACGGTACTGGACAGTGTTCTCTAAGTTCTCGTCAACAATAGGACTGCCAGCGATGCCGCGCACCGCGTTGCCCATCTGCGCGACTTTATATGTTTCCGTGCCACCTGTCTTTTCTCGAATGGCTACTGCAATATCCTGCACAGATGCTTCTTCATACAGCTTCTTCGCCATCAGTAGCTCACCTCGCTTCCATCCGCTATCTCCACGTTCTGGACGCTGCTGCCGTCATAAGTCACGATAGTGCTGCCAATTTTGATTGTCAGTGCATGGGGATTTGGTAGAACAGTGGGGATGACTGGGATATCGTCTGTAGATGCCAACCGTGTATTATTTACCTGCACCACACCTTTGACGATGGCGATAGTCAGCGATTGCGCAGGGAAGTTCATTGCGGTCAACGCACCAGAACCGGAAAATATCCATGTGTTTGCGCTGGGAATTGGGATGAATAGTGGCAGCGTTGCTAGGTACGGGTCTATAGTGCGCCGACATTCCAGCACTTTCCCCGCCTCATATGCTGCGCTGGGAATTGGGATGGATGGTGGCAGCGTTGCTGGGTACGGGTCTATAGTGCACCGACATTCCAGCACTTTCCCCGCCTCATATGCTGCCTTGATATCAGTCATGGCCACCGGGCAGGTGTATTTGGGGTAGCTGCCCGCAAGGTCAATATAGAACACCTCCGCACCGGGTCCTTGTTCGCCTTTCGACGGCTTTCCAGTGTCTGTACTGCCGATGTACCAGTTGCCATTGTCGCCGATGTGCGGGGTAACACCGTCCTTGCCCAGCAGTCCGGCTACCCGGATCAGCTCATCCTGGATGGCGTTGAGGTTGTCGGCGGTTATAACTGTTTCTCCACTCACATAATTTCTCTTTGTAAGTGCCATCTGTAATCCTCCTTTATCCGGAAATTACCTTTGCAATATATTTAACATCGTTAGTGGCAATCGTGCCTATTACAACTTCGCCAGAAATGCAGTATCTCAAATTGCATCGGGCGCCTTTGATGACAATCCTTTCGGTGCTGGGCGGAGTGATTAATTACATCACTTCTGTGGCCCTGATTGTACCACTATCGTCTACAGTGATTTTGAATTTCTTAGTGCTTTTTGGGGTGGAAGAGTATACTACAATTCCACCAATACCAGTTATCAGTGGATGGGGGTATCCTGAGGCTATTCTTCTGAATTCAAAATCTGCTTGATTGGGGCCATAGGACGGAGGCACAAATGCCACCGATGGATGTTGTTTTTTGTTTACTTCTATACCCAGTGCTGTTCCTCCTGAAGTCCCTATAAATACCTCAGTAGACTTATAATCGGCGTATGGATTATACATGTAATAAACGCATCCATCTTCGAGTTGCTTTGATGGTTTAACTGCCTTATTAGCGGTGGTCTGTGCGTTATCAGCGGTGGTCTGTGCGTTATCTGCCGTAGTCTGTGCTTTCTTAGCCGTAGTTTGTGCCTTATTAGCGGTGGCACGTGCTGTCTAAGCGGTGGTCTGTGCACTATCTGCCGCAATCTGTGCACTATTAGCGATGGCATCTGCATTATTAGCGATGGCCTGTGCAGTTTCCACCTCTGACTTAGTGGCTACGGTATCTGGCAAATACTTTTCATCAATCTTTACTACTTCTGTAACACGTCCGCTAATAGAAAATGTGTGAGAGGCGGAAGTATCTTTTGCCGCAATAATGATTTGTCCGACATTAGATGTGGCCACAAGAAATGGCTCACCAGTATCAGAGCTAACACCTGCAATAGAGAGATTCCCAATGACCTGCACATCATCAAAATCTACACAGGTGCATTCATATACAGTGCCATCCCAATATACTTTGTAAGTTTCTCCGACTGTGGCCTCAAAATTTGATGGAAATTGAGCCATATAATAACCTTCACCCGTATCGGAAAATGATACGGTGCTTTCTTCAACGAACACGGTTTCCACCGGGTCGCCCGTATAAAACGGTCTATTCTTCACATAGTCCTTTGCCGTGCTATCGTTCTGACTCCAGTCTGGCTGAACGCTCTTCTCACCAGCTTCTTCTAAAATCTCCTTCCTAAACTTCTCCAGAATATCCGAATGGTCTTCAATAACAGCGGAGGTATTACTAATACCCTCTCCAATGGTGAGTAACTTACAAATTTCAGTATTCCACTTGTAAGTATAGTTGCCATCAGGATCAAGACACTCAAAAAGAATAATGAAATTCAGTCGACCATAGTATTTGGTTGCATTTCCAGAGATGAGCCAACTAAAGGTGAGTTTATCACCATCGACGGCCACATCATCTGCAATGTAAACGTCCCTACTAGTTGCGCTTGTCCTGCGGTCGATGTTAATGTAGTGAACTTCGATTCGATCGCAGAGACTCATGTCATGACCTTCAACAATTTTTGGAATTTCGAAGGTAATTCGCTCTGACTGATGATCTCCTTGGATAAGTTCAAGCTTATCTGAGGTAGTAGAGATTGATCTCGTAGTGGAATTGATGACAAAACGAGAATCGCTGTCAACAACAGGATGAGTATGTGCCATCTTGTCACCTCTTTCTAAATAGTTGTTAAAAACTTATAGATGCTATTCTTGCAGAAATAGGGTATTTTAGGTAATGTTTTAGAGGCCTATAAGGTACTGTTCGTCTATCATTTGAAAGGAGCGAAAGTATGAAAAGGAGGAAATATAACTCGCCATCCATAGGACACTGGACAAAGAGTTTTATGCGACGGCTGCCGACCAGATAGACCCCCAAAACATTACCTGAAAATATCCCCCGGAGAATTTTCGAGGAGGCCGGCGATATGAGGAGGGGGTGTATTTTTTTCGACCCCCTCCCCATGCTTTTTATCCGGTATGTACGGCCTTTGTGACCTTCTTGTAGATATTCATGAAATCATATTGAATAATTTCATCAATTGCTCGCTCAATTTCATCATTAACTTCTTGATCTGACATATCATCAGTAAGTTTTGCGATTCGAGCAAGATACGAACAAGTGTTGTAACCTTTTTCCACATCGAACATGAACCAATCGGTGAACTGTTCAAATGGATCAAAAGGATTGTCAAACGTTGTCAACATACAATTGTTTTCCATTGTTCATTCACCCTTTCAAATACTTAGATACTGTTGATGTAGAAACACCAAGCTTCTTGGCAATCTCGCCAATTGTGTAATTAGAACCAGCATAAGCTTTGATTCTGTTAATCTTAGCTTGACTAAGATCTGTTGTCGCTCGAGGCGTTGCTCTTTGTCGAAGATCGTCAATGTCAGCATTATTAAGAATCTTCTTAAGAGTGTTCTCGCTAACAGCACCGGCTTGGATAGCGTCCCACTCACGATCAGTAATCTTAATAGACCGGTCTCTTCTAGATACAGAATTTACGCTAGTTCTATATTTAGTAAGAGCCTGCTGACTTGCTTTCTTAACCTCATCTTTTTTAAGCTCACGCCCCTCATCTTTAGCCTTCTGGATCTTAGCATTGACCTCTGCACTGGTGCGAAGCTGTGCCTGTCTCTCTCGGGGCGCATTCATAAGAGCAATCCGAAGTTTCTCATTCAAAGACTCCACTTCAGGAGCATAGGTCTGCTTGGCAGTCTTGGAGTATGCAATTTTTCCAGTAGACACGGCCTCCAGTCTAGCCTTATTAGCAAGCCCCTTCATGGCGTTGGCATAATCGGCATAGATATGCTCCATCTTAGTGTTGGCGTCAGAGATAAGAGTCCTAGCATCACTGGTCTCGGCCATGCGAGTGCTACGCTGAGTACGATGCTTGGTCTCCATGGTAACCTCACCGGTACGGCGGTCCACCTTGGGCACCTGGTAGTCCACATCATCAGCAACCTGGTATACTAAGGAGCCTTCGGGCTTGCTTGGGTCATACCAATCCTTACCTTTTTGGTTAATTTTAGGGCTACCCTGGCGCTTAAGAATAGATACTTCGCCCTTGCTACGAGACAATAGAGTGGATGCACCGCCAGTATGTACTTTTCCGTCAGCATCAATGGTTGTTTGGTACTTCTTTTTAAGGCCAGCAATATTGTTATCTATCTCGCTCTGCTTATAATCGAGCTTATGCTTACCAGCATCAATAACAACCATGCTGTGCCGAACTGCCCGAGCAAGTTCATCATCATTTGCCCCTTTGAGGGTCATGTCTGTGATCAGATTCGAGATAATGCCCATCTGCATCTGGGTGCTATCCTTTCCGGTAATGGGGTCTTTCATATACTTCATACCCTTACGTTCAGGATACTCAGTTTTAGGATCAAATCCTTCAAGACCCTTTAGCGGAGGTGTAGAAATAATTCTAACCTTACCGCCTTTGTCATGAGTAGGAATGCACATGACAGTATCACCATCAAAGTCAGCACCAGAAAGTCGCTCGGCAACCTTACTATTAATACCAACGGCATCAATAGAATCGGTACCAATAAGCTTCTTGGCCTGAGCCTGCTTATTATTGACAGTCAGAATAGGGATTTCAAACGTTCCGCCATGAGGATAACGAATAAGAGCCAGCTTAGTTCCATTCTCATAGTTTGGTGCATACACTTCTGTATCCTTCATGGAAGTGACCGGAATAATGACATGATACTTCTGACCTGGGAGTGCTGCTGCCTGAAGATGAACCGCTGCAGAATCGCACTCATCAGCAAACTTCATGAGAAGATGCTTTTTAATAGTGGGGTTGGTTAACGATACGATTTCATTATACTCATCGGTCTTATCTGCAATCGCAATGCCAAGCTGTTTCTTAGCCATAGACTGAGACTGTTTTGCAAGGAACTGAGACGGAAGCTTATCTTTCCACTCAGTCCAGTCGCCTTCATCAGCGCGCTTGTTAATAAGACCAAGCTTTGCCCCTTTTGTATTTGCGCTAACTCGTTCTCCAGTTTTTGGATCATACCAATATTGCCCGCCTTGAGTGGCATCTTTAATGGCCGAACCAAACGGATTGTCCGGATCATCCTTAATTTTCTTCAAGACGTCACGCATCGGAACATCTTTAGACTTGTTGGTGTTAAAAATTACATCCACACCATCCGGCATGTCATCGGAATACAATGCCATACCTTTCAGATAGCGATCACCATCAACAAGAATGCGAACCTGAGAATATCGACTTTTGCCAAGCGACAAATCAGGAACTCCTCTTCGAAGTTCAATAACTCCATCTTTCTCAATACCGCCATCCTCTTTATAGCGAATCATAAGGCGCTTAGAGTCCATGCTCTCTGGATAATGGAACTTTTTTTCATAACTGCCACCACCATCACGAGAAATATAATCATTCAAGGAATGGACATTCTCATAATTGTAGATTTCCTTATGCTCTGTTCCAGGAGGACAAACAACTTTAATCGTAGTCTTTTGACTCGGATTAGTTGCCTGAGGAACTCGACCGCCATAAACAGGATATCCTTCGCTCTTCAAAATTTCAAGAGCCTGATCAAGTTTTTCCTTTGATATGTTGAGCTCCATGGCAACACCAGCGCCAACATCGATCATTCCATCTTCATTGATACGCTTTTTGATAAATTCTGCAGTATCACGAGCCTGCTTCATTCGGCTCTCAGATTTAGCATTAAGCCATGAACGAACAGTTGATTCATTAAGATCAATGCCGAGTTCTTGAGACATCTTTCTTGCAATCTCACTGTCGCCAAGACCATCTTCTTTCAAGGCCTTTGCTCGAGACACTCTAAGCATTCGACGCTCATCTTTTGCTATTCCTTTTTGTGCGCGATACTGCGTGGTGGTCAAACCAAACTCTTTTTTAATATTTTCTGGAGTCTCAGTCCATCCACTCTTCTTAAGTTCCTCGATTCGTCCAAGAAAATCTTTTTCGTGTTGGTACGGGTCCTCGCCAGAACCCCAAGGGTATCTTCCGCTACGGCGCGGCATGCCATAATGCATCAGAATATCATTCATTTCTTCAGCAATCGGGTTCATGGTATCAGACCTCCTTGTAGTCTACTTTTTCTAGCAACTTATCCAAATATACGATTCGGTCCATAATGGCGGCAATTTCATTAGGTTCCGGACGATGATAAAGAACCTCATCATTTTGATAAATTCGAAGCTCTGCTTCAATATCGGCCGGCTTGATTTTATACTCCAAACAAAAAAGAGCGGCATAAATCATAAGCTGTTCCATATGTACAGCGGTCTTTCCGGTTTTAAGGTCGTGAATTCTAAGAACGCCGTTTCTAAAACAAATAGCATCAGCAGTCCCAAAGAATCTTGGAGAATATACCAGAACGACTTCGGTGTCCATCTTAAAACCGATAGCATCATTTACATATGCATAAATGGTTTTCTTAGATCGGGGTTGCTTAATTCCAAGGTCAATTGTTTCTTTTGCCCAGGCATGTAATCGAGTCCCCATCTCCTTAGCTTTCATATTGCTATATGTTGCGAGAATCTTTTCATCATCATAACGAAGCCAGGCCGATTGACTTGCTCCGAATGGTGCATGAAGACCCTCAAGATTCGAGTGCTTTGTAAAGATCACTAAGTACGGCCTCCTTATTCTCAGGACAGATAAATCTAGAAAACGACATTTCATTCATCTTGTCCACATAATATTGCTGGTTGGGCTGCTTCTTAGCATTCACGCTTCTTTTGTTTTCTAAGGAAGCCCACCTATTCTTATGTAGGATTAGCAGATCTGGCATACCCTGAATATAATTAGGGTCTGTCTTCATAACAATGCAACCGGGAAGGTTTTCTTTAATTTCTCTAATAAGCTTTGCTTGAAACTTGCTCTCTAGCATTAGCGAGCCTCCTTTCTCAAAAATAAAAGAGAAAATGATGTAACACATCTTCTCTCTTCATAACAGTCCATGTTTTTTTCGCGAACTCTAGAAGTACCAAAATATAATCAATTAAGGCAGATAATCTTAGCAAAATCCTCAATAGACAAATGCATAGCCTTTGCAATCTTTAAAAGATTATATGCACTTGGAACTGAAGTACCGTTCATATACTTTGTAATAGAAGCCGGTGAAATGTCGGATTCAAACGCCAAATCATCTTGACTAAGTCCTTTACTTACCATCTTACGATATAATCTCCAAGAGAACTCTTGCTTCCATTCCTCTTCATTGGTTGGAGTTCTAAGATCTTTGAGCTCTTGTAAATTTCTGGCAAATCGCCAAGTCTTAATAATCTTATCATACTGAACAACACTACCATCATCAAGCTCCACGACAATCTCTCCAACGTCACTTGAATTCCAATGAACAACTTTGTCAACCGCCCAAGGGCACATCTTTGTAAATTCGTCGAACACGGCATAATCTTTTGTTTTTTTCATAAAATATCCTTTCTTAGAGCTTAAAGTATTTTTTGTCTTACAATAATTCATTTTTGAAAAAATTTGTAGAAATTATATTAATATAGCAATATTTACTATAGTAAATTCGCGCCTATTAATATAAAATGGGTAAAAAACGCAAAAAGTGTGTAAAAATGCCCAAAAATGCCCCAAAATCGATTTTTTGTCTTACAATAATTCATCAAATTGTAAAACTAACACCTGATTTTTTGTCTTACAATAATTCATTTCGATTTTTTGTCTTACAATAATTCAGGTGTATTTCTTCAAATTATAGGTCATTTTAAGGCCTATTTTAAAGATTTCTGTATAAGTCATTCCTCGATCGTTGATCAAATAATCAAGCTTTTCTTCGTCCGTACGGTCTACTCTAACCGTCACACTGCGCCTCTTTGCATCCGCTTTTAGAGGTCTTCCTCTTTTCTTTTCCTCTTTCAAAAAATATGATTCCCCTTTCAAAACAAAAAAAGAAAGAGCCCTTGTTAGAGCTCAATCTTTTTTACCCGACTAATATTAAAGATCTGAATATATAGGAAAATACTCCTTAAGAATGTTTTGACAAAAGTCAATCCTGTTCTGCAGTTCAAGAATAGTATTAAGAATTAAGCGTTTAGTATTTAAGTCTATCCCACCG
>OMDN01000025.1_pt1 | contig 34332 bp, 26 predicted proteins | sample 1645191 | NCBI WGS metagenome assembly OMDN01 (sample SAMEA103958154, study PRJEB25191) | human gut metagenome | reverse complement strand
TCTAGACCGAAAAGATTCCTTAAGATGATGCAGGTTATTTTTTGAAGGTTACTTAAAAACTGTAGCCCAAAGAGAACGCCAAAATATTCAAAGATGAAGCTCTCTGGTAGGCGAAATCCACCCTCACTCCGTGGAATTTGCAACCAAGGCCGGCTGACACTCCGGACGCGATCACATCAGAACCGGACGCCCGATAGCCGACACGCGCGAACACCATGCCGTTGAATCCGTACTGAACTCCTCCGGAAACAGCGAACTTTCCGGCAAAAAAACAATCAGCGTCCATTCCGGCCTCAAGGGAATGTTTTTCCTCGAAAGTCTGGCCATAGCCAGCCGCCAGCCGCACTGACGAAGGTATATGATAAGACGATCCGGAGGCATCCTTGACAGAAGTGCCCACATTGGCAAGTCCGGCGCTGAAGCGAAGCATCCTCCAACGGTACAAAGCATACACATCTGACGCGAACACACCTTGGTTCGAGTCAGAGGCAAGCCTCTCGCCGGCATATTTCAGATTGATGCCAACACTCAGCGCGTCAATCACCTTCAGTCCCAAACCTGCGGAAAACATCATGGAAGATGTCTTGAACATACCGTTGCGGTTGCCAGAGTCGTCTATGACCTCATACTCACCGCATGAATTGTAATTACCGGCGACAGAAAATCCCAGACGTTCTCCTGTCTTCATGCCTACGCCGACATCCAGCCCATCGGTTGTCATGTCACCAACAGCGGGTGAATATGCCGCTGTCACCGCAAAACGACTCTCCGAATATGGAATCACCGCAGGATTCCGGAACGCTGAAAACGAAATGTCTGAAGACGGAGCAAGAGAGACTCCGGCCATGGCCACTGAAACAGGGTCATTCCTCTGACACATCCAACCGAACGCCTCATCCTGGGCTTGCAAGTGGAACGCCGGCAAAAGAGCGGCGAAGGCCACGATCAATACTCTTTTCATTCTACCTCTTGACAATAACATAATCATACTTATCCGCACCCACAGTCAGCCCCAGTTTGTACTCTCCAGGAGCAAAGGCGCTCATGTCTATCCTGGCCGGATCGAACACATTGCACGAAACCTTCTTCTCAAGAATGACAGACCCGGATGTGGAGGCTATCTTCACCATGACATCAACAACCGCGGTGCTGCCTGGACGGACATTCAAGAAATCACGGACAGGGTTCGGATAGTAGTCAACAGTATAACTTTCATCACGTGCGACAATCTTGAAATCGGTTGAGACCTTAGCGCCAAGGCGATCCTTGGCTGTCACGGTGATCACCGCCAAGCCATTTTGCTTTTTGGCGACAACAAGCTTGCCGTCGCCACTGATCGAGACATCAGCGACACCGTCAGGAGAAATCTTCGCGGAATATTCCAGAGGCTCGTCGTCAGGATCCGAGAACACACCGTCCAGATAGGCAGACATCTTTCCGTCGCCGGAAAGGACAACGTCATTGATGGGCTCTGAGACAACCGGCGGACGGTTCTCGATCACCTGATAGGCAAATTCATATTCCGCCGTGCCGCCATAAACGTCAGTCGCTGTGATCTTTGCCTTCTTAGGTGTGAAATCGGAGACTAACTCGCACAGGATCTCAAAGTTGTAGACATCAGGATCCTTGGAACCGCGGACCAGTTTCGCCCTTCCCTCAAAATCTGTAGTGACCTCGACATTGTCGCCATCAGGATCCGACACGGTGAACGGAATCGACACGCTCTCCCACTGGCGGAATTTGAAATCACCCGTATAGGATGTCTCTATGACCGGGGGATTGTTATTCTCTCTCCCGTACTTGGAAAGGCCGTATCTCATCGAGCCCATAACATCGAGGTATGGGCCCATTGCCTTGCCATTGTAGTTTATCAGGCTCGCGTTTGCACCTTCAAGAAGGACTTCCTTCAGATTCTCGTTGGTGAACCCTTCTCCTCCGAATTGAGAGAGCAGCAAAGCCAAAGCTCCCGAGACATGAGGACAGGCCATCGAGGTTCCTTGGTAACGGTCGTAAGATCCTGAAGCCACACAACTGTAGATGCTCTCTCCAGGAGCGCAGATGTCCACCCAACTACCATAGTTGGAGAATGAGGACAGCCTGCCTGTCATTCCGGAAGCGCCAACCGCGATCACCGGCGCGTACGATGCCGGAACACCGTTTGCTATGCCATCATTTCCCGCCGCGAAGACTACCAGACCTCCTTTCATTGGAGAGTCCGGCTTTTGGTTGCCATCCTTGTCACACCCGGCATAAGCGATAAAATAATCAATCGCAGCCGCCATTGAAGAGGAAATCCTGTCCCGCAAGGCATAGTCCTTCTCATAGGCGGAAAGCACACCGTTACCATCGAAGTCATAGTCATTGCCCCAGCTGTTCTGGCTGATGACCGCTCCGTTGTCCGCACCCCAAACTATAGCATTTTGGAAACTTGAGGCAGTACTGTTTCCCTGGAAAACCTGAGCGCTCATCAAAGTCACGCCCTTTTTCCCGGCCGCATAGTCACCTCCAGCTATTCCCGCAAGTCCCTTTCCATTGTTTCTGACCCCTGCGATTGTGCCGGCGACATGACATCCATGGTCTTCAGGGGTAATATTTGAGCTGTTTCTCACGAAATTCCAGTTGACACTGCCACAGTTCCAAGCCAGATCCTCATGCTTGAGGTTGATCCCTCCGTCAACGACACAGACAACGACCGAAGGATCTCCGGTTGTGTACTTCCAGGCGTCCTCGACATTGATGCTGTAACGGCCTGAATATTCCCAAAGGTAGGCGTAGCCAGGATCGTTGGTGGAAGCGGACCTGCAGATTATGTTACGTTTTTCAGAAGCCTCTACGCCGTCAAGTGATCCGAGAATCTCCTGAGCCTTGGCAAGAGGCAGAGCAGAATCGAAGTCCACGATGTAGTACTGATGGAGGCCACATTTTCTGTGAAGCGGTTCATATTCGCCGGCGTCAGGGAAAAGACGCTCGGCATGCTTGACACCAAGGCTCTCTGAGACAGAAGATAGCAAAGCACTCCCCTTCTCCATCGCATCCGCGGCTTCAGGCGTCAATTTCACGATCATTGATCCAGGAATATAAATTGCCTTATCAATCTCGTCTTGAGTATAGGGGCGTTGCTCTTGAAGACCGGAAGGCTTTGCATTCCCCTTGTCAGACGACAATGCATGCTCCGATTTGGAACAGGAAAAGAACAAAAATGACGAGGCCGCGAGCAGAGCAGCCGCAGATAAGAGTGAACTTACTTTCATATTTTCGAAAAAAAGGGATCCGAACCGTACAATCCGGATCCCTTGAAAAATCAAAGGTATATAAATTATTTCAATTCAAGAAGCTTGGCGCGGCCGGATTTCGCGGTTCTCGCGTCCACTTTCTTGTCTTGAGCATCGCGTAACTTAGTGTCACGTGCAATGGTCATACTTGACGGAAGCGACTTGGTGTCAAAACGAACACTCTTGCCGGTCTTTGGAGCGGAGAGGCTCTTTACCGACTTGGAGGCGGCTGACGGAGTCAACGTCGCCGGATTTACTATGTAGTCAGCATCTGAGAAAGTGTACCATTGCTTAGTTGATGTGGACTGCCCCAGAACACCCCAGTACTTGGCATAGACCTCCGGCCTTTCTTCGGACAGCTTATACACCACGTTCTCGAACTTGATGGTCTTGTCCGCAGACTTGGTGACAGTGGCGATCTCTCCTGTGTCAGGATCACCGGTGCAGACATAATCGTCATTGGTGATTCCAGAGACATAGAAATTGTAGGATGAACTTGAAGAGAAGTTACCAAAGACCAGTGAGCACTTGTCACCTTCCGCATCATAAATGAGAGGAATGCCATCGATTCCTATGCCATCCAAAGCGATCGTCTCGTCAGGAAGGGCTTCCCTAAGGACAACATTGTAGGTTGTGTCATTACCTGTCTTTATAGACTTTGTGCTGAGGGTGTAGCTTCCGAGCCAAGCTTTGTATGCAGACGAGGCCTCCTTGAGCTTTGTCATGTCCGAAATTGTCATCTCTGGCCAGAAATTGCCCTTGCCTGCGTTCTCTCCGGCCTGTATCTGCCAAGTCAGGCAGAATGAGAGGAATTTACCTTTCTCACAAGAACCGGCGTAAACGGTCATACCGCCTCCTTTTTCAAGGACGTAACCAGTAAGAATGACTGACGGATCTTCGGTGTACCATCCATAAGCGGCGTAAACCTTATAATTGTAGTTGAACTTTCCGGAAAGATAAATGTCACAGTCACCATATTTCGGATTGTTCCATGCCTCTGAAAGCTTCTGCTCCTTGAGGATGAACTTTCCGTCAGAGAACTCAGCCTCAACAGGCGCCAATCCGTTCTCGTCCTGGTTTGGAAGTCCGGTAACATTGTAAGTGCTGCCATTAACTTTCTCAGAGACGGTCAAGACGTTGTCACCCATTCTCCATCTTCCGATGAAGTCGGCATACGTAGCGACAGAGACAGGTTCCTTCTTTTCGAATTCAAAAGTCTTGTAGTCACCGGTAGGAGTTCCGTCAGCGGCGATTCCCGCGGCCACAGCCACATATTTGCCGAAGTCCTTCTCTCCGAAGCTGTCTGAACCGGTTGAGCCATCGGTGTGGACAAGCATATCATAGATTTCATCACGACCGTAGACATCGCCAAACAGATCGAAATAGTACAGCACGTCATCGCTGAGCAGCAAGGCGGCGTTCACAGGTGATCCGCCAAGTTTCGCATAATCCTCTTCAGAATAGAAGGTTAGGGTGTAAGGTACTGTTGAGCCACTCACAGTGTTGGTGATGACCTCAGGGTACTTCTTGTCTTCAGGATCAGTGCTGTATGAAAGCGTCCATGCGTTGTTCTCCTTGAATTCGATCGCGGAAACGGCGTTAAGGATCATAGAGCAAGTCTCAGCTTTCTCACCCTCCGGATAAACGGATGATGAGACATAGCCATAGACATTCACATATCCTCCTACCTTGGAAGCGAGATCGAACGACGCAAGCGGAGCTTCAAACACCACTTTCTGTCCCATCGGAGCCTTGATGAAATATGTGTCACCTTCCTTCTCAAGTTTGCCGGAAGTGATGACGTACGCAGGGAATTCAGTCACCCAGCCGAGATAGGAAGATGTCGGGGCGGTCACACTGGATGTCTCGGCCGTCACTTCGTATGAAGTGACCTCAACCGAAACGACCTCCGTCTCCTTATCAGTCTCCTTATCAGTCTTCTTCACACCGTTCAGAGTGATCACCTTGCCGACAGGAAGCGCGGAGGTGGCTCCTGTCACGTACAGGCAGCTTGTTCCATCGGAAACAACAGCAGAGTTATCAGAAGTGGCAAGGACGGTCTCCTTGTAAAGGGTGACCGGAGTATTGTCAGCCACATTGGCAAGGGAAGCGATGTCGGTGGCCACAGTCTCGGCAGGGTACTGGATGACATAGAAGACATTAGGAGTCTCACCCGTCACAGTGTTGATGACATCAACCTCCGCGGAACGGAACGAACCCGTCGTGTTTGCCTCGCAAACCAAGGTATAGACATCGACATGGGTTGCCTTTGTCTGAGGAGCCAAGCTGATCCACTTCTGGGTTCTGTCAACATACAATTCATAGTCCATGTTGGTGGTCACGGAAACTTTGACCTCACCACCTGCCGCAGGGACAGGCTTGACGTCAGCCTCGGCGGTAAGCACACCGTCCTCAAAGACAAGAGATTTGATGTCGGTCTTTCCTCGGCCGTTGCTGGCATAGACAAAGACTTTTCCTGTTGCGTTCTCACTGTGCTTCACTCCGATGTAGCCAGGCACCTCTCCTTTAGGAAGAGAGATCACCCTAGCCTCCCATCCAGAGGTGCAGTTGAGGATGTCAACCTCTACCTCATCTCCTTCTGAAACACCTTTGAGGGAATATGGGTAAGTATATTCGTCACCACCTACAGGAACACCGAGATCCTTGCGAGCGTCGAATACCAAATAGAAAGGAAGCTCCTTCTGGATGGTATAGGCCTCGCCGTTGATGAAGAAAGTCACGGTTGTGTCTCCATCCTCGATCGAAATAGTGGAGCCACCAGGATTGCCAAGTACATCCACGTCGGCCCATGTCTCACCTTTGTCATAGGAGATCTGCCACTTGCCATCACGGATACGGAGCTGAGGAACAGCTGAATGGACAGGGATCTTGTTGCCGGCAGAGTCAAGAAGCGGCTTGCCGTCAACTGCCCAGTAGAACTCTCCGTCAGCCTCGACAACACCCACAACAGGAGTGTCGCCCTTGTCTCCCTTCTCTCCGTCCACACCGTCTGTGATGACAGCGGTGGTACCGTCAGAGAAAGTGATTGTGTAACCATTGTCACCAGGAGTGACAGAAGTGACGTAGATATTACCCTGGATTGCAGCCACAATCGACTGCATTCCAGGTATAGTTATCTTATTGATCTCGTTGACGGTTTTTTCAAGGGCGTCAACTCTCACAACAAGGTCATCAAACTTTTCGTAAAGATCATCGTTGTCAGCGCAACCGCCAGCAAGAGTCAATGTCGCGATCATGGCGGCAGCCATCAAAGTTTTAATTGCCTTCATATTATGACTGTTTTTATGGTTTTACTTTACTACAATTCTTTTTCCCAGCAAGTGAGAAACCTCAGGCAGAGCCTTATATGGGGTGCAGAACTCAAATGGTCCATTAGCGGATATGGCCCTGAAGTTGTTCCTGTCGACCTTGACCCAAGCGCCTTTGGTCTTGTCCAGACTCATAGTCTTGACAGAAGTGGTGCCGGACTTGACACCGGTAAGAGGGAACTCGTCAGGCTTGCTCTTGAAGGTGTACACACCTCCGTCAGGATCAGAGATAGGCACAGCGATCAATTCCATACGGTTGTAGGTAAAGTCTCCGCCACCCTGAAGCTGGAATGAGTTTCCGGTGAACTTGACTGAACCATCGCTCTGCAATGTTCCGGTCGCCACATCGTAAGGGCCATTACCACCGGACGTGATGTAATATTCCTTACCGTCAGTGTGGATGAACTTACCTACGTAGTACAGATTGCAGGCACCCTCAGAAGCTCCGATGTCAACATTGCCCGCGATAGGCTCATCATCGTTGCCGTATAGCACGATGCTGCCTGACTCTGAGTCGAATGTGACCTCGGCAGGCTCGAAGAAATCCTGATCCATCTGCCAGCCCTTCATGTTGATGGTCTTGTCAGCCACCTTCTGAGTGAGGGCGATGTCGAACGCCCCGGCGTTTATGCTCCAGTTCCCAAGCCATTTCTTGTAGGCGTCCGAGCCGCCACCGCCAGGATTGTCGCCACTGCCACCTTTCTTGGTGAGAGTCGTAGGCAGAGGTGTCTTGTCCTTACTGATAGTGAGATATTTGCCATCGGCTGTGGCAGCGACGAACTGGACTCTCTCAAGATCATAGCTTGATCCGTCGCTGAAGCTCACATGGCCTGCGGCAAGCTTGGCCGTGCTGCCTGAAATGGTTCCTGTGAAGATCACATACGTTCCTTTGGCGAAGCTGGATTCTCCCCATCCGCCGAAGAGACCGACGGTGCATTCACCATACTTTTGGGTCGATACGGTGCCGAGTCCATCCTGAGCGCGGACTTCAATACCCTTTGTGGCAGAGTCATAAGTGGCAGTGACAGGGAATGACTGTCCCTCGATGCCGGTGATGGTATAGCTGGTCCCCTTCTCAAGCGTGGAGATCTTCCAAGTGTCAGTCGCCGATCCTCTCGTGACTGTCCAGTCTCCAAGCCAAGCGTCATAGCCCTCTGCGGAGCCACCACCGCTGGTAACAGTGAAATCACTGTAGGCATAGTGACCAGTGGCGGCACCATCATCAGTGAATCCGATCGCAAACGCGATGTAGTCGCCGGCATCCATTGGATCGAACACCTCGTAATCGCTATCCTCGTAAAGGAAAGTGGAGAACTCCACCGGGTATCCGATCTGGTTGTAAAAATCAACAATATACATTATCTCTTTCCTCACGGTATCAGCCACCTCAATTGCGAAATCATCCATTTCCAATCCACTTTCAGTGAATTCAGACTTGCTGACGTAGTAGATGCTGTACTTGCCTGACAGAGCCGGATCAGCCACATCATTGTAAATGTAAGCCGCTTGCTCGCCTTCATAATCCTTGATACCACCATAACGGACAGTCCAGTTGGCGTCAACACTCATGTAGGACAAGTTGTTTTGAACCACGGAAATCACACCGCTGTCATGGCCAAGCTTCCACTCGACATTTCCCGAACGCGACATATCAGCAGGTGTTCCCTTAATGGTGTTCTCCGCGATGGCGACGTTAAGGTTGTTCTCGGTGACAGTCACGGTGATCCAATCCACATCCGCACTCGCAGTAATGGTCTCATCATACTCGTAAGGGAAATCGAATGAGACAGCCTTGTGGGAAGCCTTGATGCCAGAAGGATTGAAACCAGTGCTGTAGAAACCGAACTGCTGAACCGTGAAATCAGACTTAGCGTCACCCGACTTCACAGTGACAGTGGCATACCTGGACTCATAACTTTCATTCGCAGGAGCGGTGACAGTGGCCACATTGTCTTTCACAGAAACCTGGCACCAGTCCTTGTCAACCGTCACCTCGATAGGAGACTCGGTAACGAACTCGATTGTACCCTCGCCACCTTTGGCGGGAATCTTAAGATTGTTTTCCTTGACGGATATTGTCTGGGCCTCGCTCCCATCCACCTCCTGCTTGGAGCAGGAAGAGGATGCGATTATAGCCAAGGCCATGAATATTGCTGAAATTATCTTTTTCATGATAAAGCCTTTTCGTTATTTACGGACAAGGGTCTGAAGATAAGGGAACTGGTTTTCACCCCACCCTGTGAATTCACCGGCAGACTTGCCGCTTGCATCGGTCGCCCAAAGGATGAACGAGTCGATTACCATGTCAGTCTTGCCGTTGTCGACAAATATAAACTCTCCTTCTTTGGCTCCACGGACAATCTCCATTCCGTATCCAGTGGTTGTGTCCCAAGTAAGGTCTCCGCCGCCGGAAAGGCTCCATGCGGCAAGCCATACAGTATTTGAGCCGTCAGCGCCCAGAGACTGGACATTCATGGTAAGACGGCCGCGCGCCCTATCGTAGCCAAGGTACACATTGTGATCGCCGGACACGAAGCCACTCATGAGATAGCCGTTGCCTTCCTCGTCAGGCGTGAGTGTCACATCAAGTGTAAGCCTTCCGTAGTACATAGAGAGTTTGAAGTCACCGGCGAAGTCACTGTACTGGGTGTAGTCCTCAGGAAGCTTGCCCTGGAAAACAATCGATCCGTTGGTAAGGATGTTATTGTCGGAATGATAATCCATGCTGTTGATCGTGGCTCCTGCAACCTCGACCGGCTCATAGGTCTTGATACCTTTCGATGTGTACATGAACGGAGCCTCGACAACCACAGTCCCGTCATCCCCGGAAGTCTCGGCTGAGGCGGCCGGATCAACATACTTGAAGGTTATCCTGCGGTTGTTGAAATCAACCCCGCCTGTGACATCCGTGTCTCCGACCTTGCCGTCGATGATGGCGGCACGCATGCTTGAAGCCACATCAGCTACCTTGGCAAGATACGCGGCCGGGGTCAGATCAGAATCGTAAGGATAGAGGTCATAATGGTTTCCGGAACGCTTGCCACGAAGGCCGATCTTTTCAGGACTTACGCTCACGATGGTGAACTCGAAGTCACCGCCCTTAGCCTGATACTCCGTTGACGATGGAGTGGCAAAGTGATGAAGAGCCTGATTGTAAGAGTCGAACGAAAGCACGGCGCCATTGTCCGTCGTAAGCTTGTAAACACTCTTGTAGGAATTCTCCGGATCGAGCTCGTAGGATGCAGTCACCTCAGCATCTGTGAAGGCAAGATAGTAGGCATAACCACCCTTTGACTGGCCGGAACCCGGATAATACTCCATGATCCATCCTTTTTCATTGGAGGTCAAGATCTCACGGGTCTGTTCAATGTAAGCCTGAAGACGCTCAGAAGACGAAGAGTCAAAGACATCCGCCTGATCCTTGAGACAAGACTGGGCTGAAAGCACCGACACCCCTGCCAGAACGACTGTTAATATTTTATTGAATTTCATAATCTAATCACCAATTATTTTACCGTTAAATCGCTGAGGTCAACCTTGCCTTGCATCACGTCATCCTGACGACGGATGATTACGGAGCGAAGCTCGTCAATATCAATGGACCACACAGACTTCATGTAATCTCTGACAATCTGAAGTTTCGCGCGGATGAAGTCTGCTGAGGAACCAGCATCCTTAAGCTGTGAGTCCCAATACTCCTGCGTGTTGGTGACATAGATGGACAGCATCTCCGCGAAGTCCTCACCGTCTGAATGCTGGGCATAGTCACTGATGAAGCCGTTTTTGAGGTACTCTTTGTTGTAAGGAGGCTTGCTCCAGTTGTCAGCCACATAACCGGAACCGGTGACCTGCTTGAAGTCTGTAGGATAATCCTTGATCTGGTTGAGGATATGGGTGAACTCGTGGTGGATCGTCTTGATGTAGTAATGGTTGAGAGCCTCCGGTCCCTGCTTGAGCATGGCGCTCAGATAATTCACACCGGAAAGGAGGATCTTCTTGCCACCTTCAGCTGTTCCAAGAATGAACGTTCCGTTGTTCCTGTACTCAAACTCACCGATAAGGAAGAACATCTTAGGGAAATACTCTCTGGTGAAGTCAACACTGGCGACCTCATCATAGGTGTCAATACAAAGATACTTCACAAGGTGGGCCATGATGACAGCCTCGTCATAATCGGCAGGTACAGTGTAATAGTTCATGTCCGACTCGTTCAGTTCGAAGCGGTACTTGAAGTCAATGTTGTAAGGCTTGACATAGTTGTCGTTAAGCCATTTGTCCAATTCAGTCGCAGGAGCCGTCTCAACCTTGATGACACTGTCAGGGTTGAGGTCATCTTTCTGGCAAGCCGAAAACGACAGAACAGAAAGGGCAGCGATTGAGAGATATGTTATAATTTTCTTCATATTCCAGTCAATTTATGAGTTTAGTTTCTCGGGTTCGGTGCATATCCTGCGTCAATAACTTTCCTAGGAACCTGTATGGCGCGCCTTTCGTCATCTACCTTGAGGACATCACCAGCGGTACGAGGGTTGCCGTCAGATCCCATGACACGTCTCTGGATCTCAATGCCGTAACGCTTGACATCAAACCATCTGAGCCCCTGGGCGTAGGTGTCAACCCTCTTAAGAAGCAGACAGAAGTGAATCAGATTCTCCTGAAGCTCGCTAGGGTTCTGAAGGAACGGAGCGTTAAGCTTCTTCTTGACGGTTGAAGCCAATGCCGTTGAGTAAGGAATATCCTTCAGAAGATTGTTGATCTCCTCGGCGCTGAGGTTCCAATCAGTCTTCGAGATGTTGGACAGCCAGAGGTTCATGTCAGCCACAGCCGAGTCATACTGCTTGAGGAGGAGCTTTGCCTCAGCCCTCTCAAGAAGAACCTCGTCGGAAGTGAAGGCCGGATAGACAGTCCTGTAATAACCGATCTGGGCGACAGGGTCTGAGAATTCGAACAGGTAAGGCAACTTCCAGAAAGTGGTCTTGTCGTGGTTCGTGCCTTGGTAAACCTTCATCGGCACAGCGAAGAACGATTCGTTGTCCTTTCCCAAAAGGGTGGCAAGGGCAATACCGGTCTCATTCGTGGCAAGATAGTTTCCGGCAGCGTATTTTGAATATACTGAATACGGTCCTGTAAAGCAAAGACCCATCTTCGAATACGCCGTGATCAGAAGCAGATTGGCCGACAGTGTGGCATCGATGAAATGGTTGGTCAGAACCTCATCGTCCTGAGTCATCTTTGCCTGTGCGCGCCAGTCGCGGAGCATTGTCGCAGGAGCACTTCCCAAACAAGCGTCAGCGTACTTGACAGCCTCTTCAGGTTTCTCATAATAGAGATAGAAACGCGTGGCGAAAGCATACGCGGCCTTCTGGTTGAAGTGGTACTTAGGCACAGTGTAGTAATTGTCGCTGACGAGCGGGAGGGCCTTCTGGAGATCCTGATCGATCTTTGCATAGATCTGAGCCACAGACTCCCTTTCGTACTTAGGATTTAGTCCCTGCTCAGGAGCGCTCATGTAAGTGACGCCGAGTTTCTGATCTGCTGTCGCCTCAGTGTAGGCCTGCGAGAACATATTCACAAGCACGAAATGACTGTAGGCACGGCAAAGAAGAGCCTCTGCCATCTCCGGCTCATACCCTTCGGCATCCGGACCGACCATGTTAGTGATGGCCTCTATTGCCTGATTGGCAGCCGCGATGGCCGAATAGGAGGATTGCCAGATGTTCTCAGGGTCCTCGTTGTCGGTGTTGGTGACATCCTTCCACGCGTAAACCTCATCGATAAAAGGATCTGTGTTAGGGTTCTCAGGGCCGAAGTCATCGACATTGTCCGAGGAGAACTCGCTGACAAGCAGATAGTCTGTCTCCGGGTAAGCGGACACCAGCAAGGAGCGGATTTTCTCCTGAGTGTCAAGCTCCGTTCTGTTGTCAGGCATCACATCCAGAAACTTGTCGCATGAGACAAGGCTGAAAGCAACCGCCGCGAAGGCTATTATGGAATATTTGTTTTTCATATATCTTTCCCTCCAGATTAAAGACCAATTTTCAAAGTGAATGTGAACTGCTTAGGAACCGGGACAGCCACACCGCCGGTGTTGAAGAACTCAGGATCCTGACCGTTGAGCTTGCTGTCGGCGTAGATAAGGAACAAGTTGGTGGCCTGAGCCTTGAGTGACAGCGAATTAAGTTTAATCTTCTCAATCCACTTCCTCGGGAAATCGTAAGAAAGCGAGATCTCCTTCATACGGATGAAATCACCTCTGGCGATTCGCTCGGTCGAGTAGTTGTAGGCGCTGTAAGCCTTGCGTAGGTTGGTGTCCTGCCTGTTCTGCCATACACTCGCGATGGCCGGAACGCTGGTGGTGTTCTCGTCTCCAGGGACAGTCCAACGGTTGGCGAACTCCTTAGGCATGGAGTCGAGATCATTGTAGGTGTTGCTGAAGACAGGGTCAAGACGGATAACGTTTCCAAATGAGTACGTCATGAACACATTGAAGCGGAAGCCGTAGAACTCGAAGATGTTGCCGAGAGATCCGACATCGGTAGGATCTGCGTTTCCGGAATACTTAAGCCACTTGGAAAGGCCCTCAGAGTCAGAGTACTGGAAGTTGATGCCGCTGACAGTGGACTCGCCGTCCTCATTGATGAAGGTAGGAAGACCGTTTGAGTTCAGACCGGTGAACGGAATGGAGAATATTCCTCGAACAGGATAACCCTCCTGCGCGAATCCGTTACCAGTGATAAGGTCGATGGCTCTCATGGTCGTCTTAAGGTTGGTCACCTCATTGTGAGAATGAGAGTAGATGAAGTTGGTCGTCCAAGTGAAGTTCTTCTTCATAATGTTCTTGGTGGTGAGAGAAATCTCGACACCGTCAGACTTCATGGAAGCGATGTTACCAAGTTTCTCAACCTGACCGCCGAGACCCTGGGTGTTGATGACACCGATAAGGTCATAGTTGTCACGTGTGAACCAATCGAAGGTGAAATTGATGCGGTTGTCAATGAAACCGGCCTCAAGACCGAGGTTCAGTTCCTTCTTCTTCTCGTAAGTCAGATCTGTGTTCGCAAGGTCAGAGATGTAAAGCATGGATTCCTTCACGGAAGTGAACGGTCTCCACGGATTCTTGGAAGAGATCACCACAGCCGAGTTGGTCACTGTCGAAGGACCTCTGTCGGCGGTAAGTGAATAAGAAGCCTTGAGGGAAAGGTGAGAGATCGCGTTGAGCGGTTTCATCCATTCCTCCTCATGAAGGTTCCACGCACCAGAGATGTTCCATGTAGGAAGCCAGCGGGCCTGACGGCTCTTTCCAAGCTTATTGGTACCCTCGTAGCGGATTGTGCCGTTCAAGGTGTAGCGGCCCATATAAGAATATGTACCATTGGCGAAGAACGCGGCGGAGCGGACATGAGTGTTGGTCATGGTGTAGTAGTCACTGTTCTCCTCGTTGCCCTTCTTGAACACGTTGTAGTTGTAGTTAGGAGTCTCACCCATTCCGTACTGGATACCCCACGCGCGGAACCAAGTTCCATGACGCTCGGTGCTGTTGATCTCGGTACCGCCGAAAAGATTGACGATGTGTTTTTCGGCGAATGTCTCGCTGTAATTGGCTGTGGCACGGAAATCCCAACCGAGCAACGAGTTGTCAGTCCTCTCGTAGATACCACCTTTAGGAAGAACAGAAATAGGCAATGCGTAAGGGTTGTCCGGATCCTTGTAAAGGAACGGGTTGTTGTCCCTGATGGTGGCGGTGTCCATCGCGCGGTAAGCGAGAGACTGGTTGGATTCGTCAAGGATGTTGTGCTCCTGTGAAGAAGTCGTGTACTTGACAGCACCGAGAGCACTCAGTTCCAACTGTTTGAAAGGCTTGGCCTTCAATTCTCCCTGAATACGGATGTCAGTCACGCCCAAGTCGATGTAGTTGTTGTCAAGCTCATGCATGATGTTGAACGGAGCGTAGTTTCTCGTGTAGTACTCATTGGCGTCAAGCGCGCGTGAGGTGTTGAGCGCGTATGAGTAAGGGTTGATGTCGAAGTCACGCTTCACCTCACCCGAAACCACATCCATCGTCTGTCCGAGGGTTCCCGGCGCACGCTGCTTACGGAAAGAAGCGTTGCTGATGAGGTTGAAAGTGAATATGTCACTGAACTTGAAAGTCGTGTTGAGGTTGCCGGTGTAACGAGAAACGGAACTCTGTTTTGTCCAACCCGGATCCTGCATCACAGAAAGAGACGCGTAATAGGTGGCGTTCTCTGAACCACCGGAAGCGCTCAAGGAATGGTTGCTCTGCAGAGCGTTGCTGAAGAGAGTGCCGAACCAGTCAGTGTTCCTGTACTCGGCAGCCCTGAGGTATTCAGCCCTGGCAGCCGCCGTGTTCGCGAGACCGAACTGTCCGGATGTCTTGTCATACTGACCGATCAACTGGTACATCTTACCATAGACTCCGCTGTCTGAGGCGTTTGCCAAAGAAGCATAATTAAGGTAACCCTTCTGCTGGAGTTCCTGGTAGATTTCCATCTGATCCTGCGAGTTCATTATGTTGAACGTGCGGTAAGACGGTTTGAGCCTTGTTGTGAACTCGCCTGTGTAGTTGAGTCTGAACGATCCCGCACGGCCCTTCTTGGTCGTGACGACAATCACACCGGCCATAGCCCTCGCGCCATAGATAGAGGTGGCTGAGCCATCCTTGAGGATATCGAACGACTCTATGTCATCGGAGTTGAGTCCTGCGATCGCCGAAGAGATAAGAGTGGAGGCGTCACCAGAAGAAAGCTGGTCTGCGCTGACATCCACAACATCCTCCATGATCACGCCATCGACAACCCAAAGCGGCTTTGATGAGCCGTAGATGGAAGTGGCGCCACGGACACGGATCTTAGGAGCTGTTCCGAACGTTCCCGACACATTCTGCACGGACACACCGGCGACACGTCCCTCAAGGGAGCGGCTGACATCGGTGAGACCATCGATCTTCGCCGATTCCGCATCCAGCTTGGCCGTGGAACCCGTGAAAAGACGGCGGTCCATTTTCTGCATACCAGTGACGACTACCCCCTCAAGAAGCTGAGAGTCCGGGGTCAATGCCACATTGATTGTGGTTTTACCTTTGACGGCCACCTCTTTCTGCTCATATCCCATGGATGAGAAGATGATAGTACCATCACTTGGCACGGGGATTGAATAACGCCCATCGGCGTCACTGCTGCTTCCCTTGGTGGAGCCTTTTACCTGACAGAACGCGAAAGGTATCGGCTCACCTGTAGAAGCATCAGTAACGACACCGGTCACAGAAATGTTCTGTGCCGATGAAGTGATCGCCACGAAAAGTGAAATCACCGCGAGAAAAAATCTGCTTTTTTTCATCGATACTTGTTTTATATACATTACTATACACTATTCAAATTAGTGAACAAGAGACTGCTGTCGTCTGCAAATAGTCTCTTTCTCACAAGTAAAAGTTCGATCCTTGGAACGCTTTTGGAGACATTCTAGAAAGAATGCCTGAGAGTTTGAACCACTAACCAACTCAATAATCGCCAGGCTAAAGTCATTACGGATCCACCTTACCGCATCTTAAATGCTTTGCTGACAAATTTTGACCGCAAATATCGCAATTTATTTTTTCTATTACAAATTTCACTTTTTATCCGCGAACTAATCATTTCTCCGAATTCCACGCCCATATCTTACGAATCCAAATCACTGCCCATGATATTCAATAAATCTCTGCCGAAATGAATCGGTATATAATTAAAATACTTTTTTTTTAAAAAACATAAGTAACCCTAAAAAGAGGAATGACAGGTCATTTTTCTGTCATCCCTCTCTGAAATCAGGCTATTAAAACAAAGATCAGGCTACCTTCCATATTTCTTGAAAACCTTGTCGATCAAGGCTGCCTTGTCCGCACGGTTTTCCAGAAGGACTGATTTCAGAATCTTTATGTCATTCGTGTAGTATCCCATGCAGTCCAGGATGTCCGAGCGGCTGATTCCTCCTGCTTCAAGTTCGGATAAAATCTGAGATTTGAACCAATATTCATTGCCAAAGCCAGGATTTCTCCCGTAACGTTCCTTGTACAATGCGTTTTCCATGTAATATGCCCACATCTCGCCGATCTCGCAATAGCCTGCGTTCTCTCCATTGCCGGTGCCATAGCAGTCACCGGTTGAAATGTACGAGGTAAGAATGTAGGTAGCATACTTACGCCAATAGTCCGTCCCCACCTTGTTGAAATGACTGGCATGTGCCATCTCATGCACTGTGGTTGAGTACAATGCCGCGTAGTCCCCGTTCTTGTCCTTGGAGCCGATCGTGATGTCCGGAGCGAAAATCCTCACGATGGACGCGTATTTACCGATATACTTGCTGACCAGTTTGTTGTCAAGCAACGCTCCGTGATGCATCATCAGAGTGCTGGATGGCCTGAGAATATTCAGAATCCAGAACCTCAGGTTCTTGGGAGGCATGGTGACGCCTGTTGCCTGACACTTCTTAAAGTAGTCGTATGCGGCGTTGTTGACCACACACCTGCGAAACAAGGTGGCGTCTGAATTTTTGTCGATAGTGAGATCAATCCCTGTCGATGATCCTTTGCCGATTGCCGAGATCGAGGCCGGAATCAAAATCAGATTCAGTCCGATCGAGAATCCGACCCTGTTCTTGAAGCAGATCCTGTAACGAGGCCTGGCGGAAAACTTGCGGGAAAACTCGTAGTTGCCGTTCTCGTCCGTGTAAGTCGTGGCGATCTTCACAAAGACATTAGCCACCATCTTGACACCGGCGACACCGACTGTCTTCTTGCTCCTAAGTTTGTCATCGACAATCGTGATCCTTCCGGAAGGCCTGGCCCTAGCCCTTGTCTCAGGCTCAAGAAAGTCTGCGTTGTCCGTAATCTCGAACGCCTTTCTTTCCAGAGCGTCAAGGTCCAAATCACCGAGAGTCCTCGTGGCGACGTTGTCATCAGGCACAAAGCACTCGTCCAGAATCTCATGACGGATACCTTCCGGAAAGACAAAGTCAGGAGGCACGACCGCATACTGCCAAGTGATCTCACCCTCCGGAACAGACGGATCATGGTAGTAGTCACCATCCCTTAGGATCTCACAATCCATAGGATGATCCAGCATCTCCACACCAAGATCCGAGAGAAGATTGAACTGCACCGTGTCCTTGGGGAGGAAACGGACATAGTAATCAGTGACCGGGACACTCACCTCCCCTCTTGTAGGATACAAAGCCGCAAGAGCCTTGCCGACATTGGTCACAGAATAAGGGTTTTCAAGCTTCCGTCCCAGCTCGATCACATCATGAGCCACGACCTCGACATTCTCCTTTGTGCTGACAGGGCTGACCTCCACCGGAGACCCTCCCTCTTTGCTGCACGACGCCAGCACCAGAGCCGGCAGCATCATTTTGAAGAACCATTTCATCGTTCAGTTGGTTTTTAGTTACATGGCAAAGGTAGAGTCAGGCAGCCGTGGAATGAAATATTCCACGGTTAAGTTAAAAATCGGCCATGCTTGACAATTTAAGGGTGTTTTCCTATCTTTGCCCACAATTAAAATTCAGCAAAAGCATGGGAATATTCACTCGAAGCGCCGTACGTGCGGCATCCATTGTATTGATCACCAGCGTGTTCAGTTTTTCTGTTCAGGCACAGTCGTATAAAGAGTTGATTGAGGAAAACCCTGACAGGGCCGGAGGGGTCTATCATTATTACGAATATTCCCCATCAACATTCACCAAAGCGCCAAAAGGCTACAAACCGTTCTATATCAGCCATTATGGAAGACATGGTTCACGTTACCACACCGGCGCCGGGCTGTTCAAAGGGGCGGTCGAAACACTTATCGCCGCAGAGAAAGCAGGACTTCTGACAGACGAGGGCAAACTTCTGAAAAGCCAGATAGACACTGTCTGGTCAGAACACCAGGGAATGTTCGGGATGCTCAGCGAGAGAGGTGCGGAAGAGCATCACGGGATAGCTTCCAGAATGACAGCCCACTATCCTGAAGTATTCAAAGGTGGGAGGCTTGAAGTGGAATGTGTCTCAAGTTACTGGCCAAGATGCCTGATAAGCATGGCGAATTTCACATCCGTGCTTCAGGAAAGGAACGCGGACCTGAGGTTTCACTATGTCACAGGCCCTAAATATCTGGATTACATCAGCATGAACCTTGACACAAAGGATGTGATAAAGGGATCGAACGTCCTGAGAAAGCATTTGCTGGACAGTCTGGTCTCCCACGAAAGGTTCTTTGAAGCCATCTTCACTGATCCGGCCAAGGCCGCCAAGCTCACGCATAACCCTAAAGAGTTCATGGACAATGTATTCCTTGCCGGCGGAATCAGTCCTAACACGGACGCGCGTCCTGACATATTCAATCATTTCACCAATGACGAGCTCACGGGGCTTTGGATCTCAAGGAACAATAAGCTCTACTACAGTTTCGGAATCTCAAAGGAGGAGGGAGAATATGTCTCATCCATCGCCAAACCGCTCATCGAGGACATCGTCGCCAAGGCAGACAGGGCCGTGAAACCGGAGAGCGACAGAGCCGCGGACCTAAGGTTCGGCCATGATGTCGGACTCCTTCCGCTTGTCGGCACCATCGGAATCGCCGGTATGGAGAAACGGTGGAAGTCGGCGGACGTGCACGAGCGTTGGTTTGACTTCCAGAGGATGCCGATGGCATCCAACATCCAGATGGTCTTCTTTAGGAACAAGCGTGGGGACGTATTGGTGAAACTTGTCTATAACGAGCAAGAGACAACAATCCCGGCTGTCAAGACCGTTGGCGGAGCGTTCCACAGATGGGAAGACCTCCGGGAATATCTTGTAAAAACAGCCGCCGCCATCCCTGACGAGAACATCGTCAAGGACAACAGCGGCAAAGAGCGCACAGGCGTGAACGGAATGTAGTCTAGAAATAGACCACCGTCTTCTGTTCAATTGAAGACATCAAGGAGTTGGCCAGACGGCTTACGCCGAACCGGAACAGTTCCTTGTTTATCCAGTCGTTACCGAGAATTGTTTTCACTATGGAATGGTAGCAGACCGCATCCTTCGATGTGGAGATGCCTCCGGCGGCCTTGAATCCGACTTTTCTGCCGGTTTTCTCGTGGAAAGCCTTGATGCTCTCACACATGATGTATGCCGCCATAGGCGTGGCGTTCACACTGACCTTACCGGTGGAAGTCTTTATGAAATCAGCGCCTTCTTCCATCGCCAGGAAAGAGGCGTTGGCGATGTTCTCTGGAGTGACAAGCAATCCTGTCTCAAGAATCACCTTCAGAGTGACCTTTCGTCCGGCCTTGGCCGCCGCCTCGTCAACAGCCGCGCGGATTGTCCTGATCTCCTTACGGGCGGTCTCTTCATCACCTGACATGAAAGCATTCAGAGCCAAGACGATGTCAATCTCATCAGCCCCGGCCTCTACAGCCATTTCACACTCCTTGACCTTCACCTCGATGAAGCTCTGGGATGTAGGAAAACATCCGGCCACAGCCGTGACATGAACGTCAGAGGTCGCCAGATTCTCCCGAACCACAGAAGCCAGGTTAGGGAAGACGCAGATTGACGCCGGAAGCGGATATTCCGGGTAATCATTCATGAACGAATTGACCTTGCCGACCAGTTTCTTCACAGACTCAGGACTGTCCTCCGTGTGAAGAGTGGTCAAGTCCATCAATGCCATGCAGTTTTTAAGGACCTCCGGAGAAGTCACATTGTCAATGTTGGCCGCTATGGCGTCCAACCTCTTGCTGATACTTTCCTTATCAGGAGTATAACCGTACTTTGCAAACAAAGATTCCATATTACATTACTATAAATATATTTTCATTTATCCTCTTATCTGGATCACAAAGCCTTCATCCATCAAAGGTTTGACCAAAGCTTTCATCTGATCCACAGAAAATTTCTCAAGTCCTTGTGCCGGAGCCTCACGGTCAAGTGTATAGACCATGACTTCCCTCGGCCTAAGCTTCCGGACGATGTCCATCCACCCTTCCAGAACCTCGGGCGACGATGAATCGAATGACGGAGATTTCAGGAACATCGTCTGAAGCACGAAATCACCCTCAAAACGCATCAGGTCATCGACAACGTCCTCCACATGATACTCCCCCTGCGGCTGGTTGATCCTTGAGACCAGTTCGTCTGACGGAGCGTCAATCTTAAGGATAGGGTTGTCAACCTTCCTCAAAGCCTCAAAGACCTCCCGCCGGAACAGCCTTGTGGCATTTGAGAGCACCGAGACCTTCGTCTGCGGAAAATATTTATCCCGTAGCTCCAGTGTGATGTCGATAATCTCCGGGAAATCCGGATTCAACGTCGGCTCACCGTCGCCGGAAAACGTTATCGAATCAATCGGTGTCCCTTTGGCAAGGCACTCGCACAGTTTAGTGTCAAGCGTCCCCCGGAGCTCCGCGGCTGTAGGAAGCCGCCTGTCTCCCCTGCCGTCCTTGTTCCAGCCACACTCGCAATAAACGCAGTCAAAATTACACAGCTTGCCTTTAGTTGGAAGCAGGTTGATTCCCAACGAAGATCCCAGTCTTCTGGAATGGACAGGTCCGAACACCAATTCTTCTCTCATCATGGCTAAATAATTCTATGTGATGTACTTTCGGCAGTAAGCCGACCATCGGCGTCAAGATTGTCAATCGCGACAAGCCCAGGCTTCATTCCAACCGCTATGCGGCCATATTCATTCTCTTTCGACAGGAACTCAGCACCGTTGCGACAGGCCCATGTAAGCAGCTCATTCAAGCCCACCTCCGGAAAAGCGTTCTGAAGACAACACAGCTCGGCGACAATGTCAAGGTCGTCATTGCTTGAAAGCGAGTCTGTGCCAACTGTGATTTTCAAACCATTGCGCCGCATCAGTGAAACCGGAGGCAGAGTATTTTGTATGAATATGTTCGACAAGGGACAAAGAGCCACGAACGGATGGTTCATCACATTCTTCACTGCATCCACGCCTTCCTGATCCATGCAGACCTCATGGACAAGCAGGATATGCTCGTCAAACGGAGCTGGATGAGCCTTCTCCAGACGGTCTATGAAATAGAGAAGAGAAGACTTGCCGGTTACTGGCGGCACACTCATGCCGGCGGCCCTGCGGTTCTCCCACATCGCCCCTCGTCCGTACTTAAGCATCTCCTCTTCCTCCTCAGTCTCCTCCGAATGGAACGACAGGTAACCCGATCTCAAACCATCGGCGGATGCCGCCGTGACAAGCTCCGGACTCATAGTGTAACAGGAATGAGGGGTCGGAGCCGCGTCAAGGCCATAGCTTTCAGCCTCAGCCTGAAGTTTCCTTACGGCTGACATCACCTGATCACAGTCCTGAGGCTCGGTTCCGAATACCTCAAGAAATGTCCTCGTGTACATCGGAGATGCTTTCTTGATGGCGAACGTGTCGGCACAGTTGCTGATGTCCGCCATCGCGGAAACACCACGATTCCACATCACTTTCATCCAGTGCCGTATGTCATGAAGTTTCTCTTCCATGCTCTTGTTGTCCCTCATCGCGTTGATCTGGTCGATGAACCCGGCCATGCCGGTTCCCTTCCGGAAAGATTTCCATAAGTAGGACAACTCCAGATGGCAGTGCGTGTTGACAAAACCCGGCGCTATAGCTCCTTTCACGAAAGTTTTCTCACTCTCCGGAGACAAACATTCTCCTACCGATGTCACTGTGCCGCCGCTGTCAAACTCGACGAATCCGTTCCTTATCGGCTTGTCCTCATTCAGCGTGAAGACATATTCCGCTGCTATTCTATTCATTCCTAATCAATAAATCTTTCACCGGAGCCAACTCCAATTTTCTGATGGATTTCTCAGGATTGATGTCATGAAGCGGTTCTGACTTCATGGCGGCTGCCTGACCCGCCGTCTTTGTCATAGGAATTGTATCCTTCTCCGGCACTATTGCCGTCGTGTCTCTTATGACAAGGCGCGGACCATGGAAAACCGTGTCCTCGACAACAGGGACAGGACGATAGACTCCAAGGGAATCCTTCTCGATCCCTACACGGTCTGTCATGGCATCAACATCGAACACATCAAGAAATGAATTGAAGGTTTTCGCCTTGACTGACTTCCAAACCTTGGCCAGCGAATCTGCCTCATGCTGAAGCCTGTCCTCCAGAGCGATTCTGGCATTCACAACCTTCAAATCATTCCTGAGCCCCTTCTCCACCCGTCCCAGCATCTCGGCATAACGTTTGGGATCATTGAGATAGCGGTCAACACTCTTCTGGTAGTCACTGAGCGTGAAGCCATACTTCTCAAAAATAGGTTCATAGAACCAGGTGGTGTCGGCAATTCCACGTTTGTCCGGATTCTCGGCGAGCCATTGGTCGGCAAGAAGCATCTCACGATAGATCCTCTCCATCTTGCGCACAGGTATCACACGTCCCCCTCGACCGCAAGAGACGACAGCCGACGCCAGAACCATCATTGGAAGAACTATCCTGAGAACTTTTTTCATAAATCTACCTCAATGTGGCTCCGTACTCGTTCTGGAATGTGGAAAGAAGCTTCTTCATTATCCTCTCGACATCCTCGTCCGTCAATGTCTTCTCCAGATCCTGAAGCACGAATCCGAGGGCGTACTGCTTCTTGCCCGCAGGGATCTTGTCCCCACGATAGACATCGAACAGGGTCACCTGCTTGAGAAGTTTCTTGCCAGCCTTGAACGAACTCTTGTAAAGGTCAGCGTAGCTTACGCTCTCGTCAAGCAGCAAAGCGAAATCCCTTCTGACCTCCGGGAACTTAGGCATCTCCTTGAAGGCGACCTTGTCCCTCTTCACGAGTTGGAACAATGTGTTCCAGTTGATCTCGGCGGCGAACACAGGCTGACGCACACCGAACTTCCTGGCGATGGCCGGAGAGACTGTTCCCAGAACCGCAAGAGGCAGATGCTGCCCAGGAAGGGCATAAGCGACACCTTCACTGAATATGTCAGCGGGAGCCGCGGTGGCCTCCATCTGGTAAAGATTCGCTCCGAAGCGTCTCAGAAGCAGATCCACATAACCTTTCAACTCAAAGAAACTGCTCTTGCCCGGCTGGTTGTTCCACGACTTCTCCGGTGTTCCGGTCACGAACATCGAGAAAGCCGGATGCTCCTCGTAGGAAGCCAGCGTCTTGCCGTCCATCTCCGGATTGCGGCTGTAAACAGAGCCATATTCAAAGAGCTTCATCGAGGAAATCTGACGGTTCAAGTTATAGGCGACAACCTCAAGGCCACTGAATATGAGGGTCTGCCTCATCACGTTCAAGTCTGAGCTCAGAGGGTTGACGATTGTCACGCTCTTCTCCTCCGGGAATGTGGTAAGTCCCTTATAGTAAGCCCCCTTGGTGAGGGAATTGTTCATTATCTCCACAAAGCCGTTGGCGGCCAGAAAGTTGGAGATTCCGTTGCGGATAGCCTCTGGTTCAGGTGAAGGAGTGGCATTGACGGACATCTTCATGTGCTGAGGCAGGTCGATGTTGTTGTAGCCGTAGATCCGGAGAATCTCCTCGACCACGTCGCACTCTCTGGTCACGTCTATCATGTAAGACGGAGCGGCGACCTTGGAGCCACCGTCTCTCCTCTCGATGAACTCGTAGGTGAGGGCTGTAAGTATCTTCTCAATCGTGTCGTGTCCGATCTTCTTGCCGATGAACCTTTCGATGCGGTCGTAGTCAAGGTCGATGACCTTCTTCTCGATCTTCTCAGGATAAAACTCCTCGATTCCTCCGACAATCTCTCCGCCGGCTACTTCCTGAATCAGCAGTGCGGCGCGCTTGGCGGCATATTCATTGATTCCAGGATCGGCTCCTCTCTCGTAGCGGAATGAGGCGTCGGTCTGGAGGGTATGCCTCTTGGAAGTCTTGCGGATCGAGCCCGGATCAAAATAGGCGCTCTCGACGAAGACATTCACTGTCTCGGCCTTCACGCCGGAATCGATTCCGCCGAACACTCCCGCTATGCACATCGGGCCGTCAGCGTTGGCGATCACGATGTCCTCGGCGGAAAGTTTCCTCTCGGTCTCGTCGAGGGTGACAATCTTCTCGCCCTCAGCGGCCCTTCTCACGATCACCTTTCCGCCGCTGATCTTGTCGGCGTCGAAAGTGTGCAGAGGCTGACCGAGCTCGAAGAGGATGAAATTGGACACATCCACCACGTTGTCGATAGGTCTGAGGCCGATAGACATCAGCTTCTTCTGAAGCCATTCCGGAGACGGGCCGACCTTCACGCCCTTGATAGTGATTCCGCAATAGCGTGGAGCGGCGGTCGGATCCTGAACATCTACAGGAATCCCTTTACCCTCACCCGGCCTCCAAGCGTCCACGGAAGGGTACTTGAATGAGCAAGGAATATTATTGAGCGTCATCCAGGCATAGAGGTCGCGGGCCACACCGATGTGCGAGGCGGCGTCCACCCTGTTGGCTGTGATCTCATATTCAATGACGGCCTCCGTCTTAAGGTGGAGATACTCCTTGGCGGAGGTTCCGACAGGCGCATCCGCAGGGAGAACCTTGATGCCGGCATGGTCGTTGCCGATTCCAAGCTCGTCCTCGGCGCAGATCATTCCGAATGACTCCACGCCACGGATCTTGGACTTCTTGATCTTGAAGTCTCCAGGAAGCACAGCCCCGATGCGGGCGAAGAGAACTTTCTGGCCGGCGGCCACGTTAGGAGCGCCGCAGACAACGGTCAGAGGCTCGCCGGTGCCATCGTTGACTTTCGTGACATGAAGATGGTCAGAGTCAGGATGCGCCTCGCACTCAAGCACCTCGGCGACAACGACTCCGGCAAGTCCACCAGGGACCTCTTCCTGTTCCTCGACACCATCGACCTCGATTCCTATAGCTGTCATAGCGTCCGCGATCTGCTGCGGAGTAAGATCGGATTCAAGATAATCCTTTAGCCAATTGTAAGAAAGCTTCATATTTCTGATGTTTTATTTGTCAATATCCTCTCTGGAGAACAGTGAGCCCACGAACTCCTTCTTGTCAAACACTTTCAGGTCATCAATGCCCTCGCCGATCCCGATGAACTTGACCGGAACCTTCAACTGGTCAACGATTCCGATGACGACCCCGCCTTTCGCCGTGCCGTCCAGCTTGGTGATAGCCAGTGATGTTATGTCTGTCGCCCGTGAGAATTCCTTGGCCTGCTGGTAGGCGTTCTGACCTGTCGATGCATCCAGCACGAGAAGCACCTCATGCGGGGCGTCCGGGATGACCTTACGCATCACGTTACGGATTTTTGTCAGCTCGTTCATCAAGTCAATTCTGTTGTGGAGCCTTCCGGCGGTGTCGATCAGTACAACGTCAGCACCCTTGGCCACCGCAGACTTTACAGTGTCGAAAGCCACAGAGGCCGGATCAGCGCCCATGCCCTGCTTTACAATCTCCACGTCTGCCCTTTCGGCCCAGATCTGGAGCTGGTCAACGGCGGCAGCCCTGAACGTGTCGGCGGCTCCGATCATCACTTTCTTGCCCATCGCCTTGTAGCGGGCCGCGAGTTTTCCGATGGTCGTGGTCTTGCCCACACCGTTCACTCCGACAACCATCACGACAAGAGGTTTCTTCGTCAAGTCGAACGGTTCCTTAGGAGATTCCTCTCCATCAATATCCAGAAGTGTTCCAATCTCGTCACGAAGCATGTCCACCAGTTCGTCGAAGGACATGTACCTGTCCTTGCTTACCCTTTCCTCAAGGCTGTCAACGATCTTGAGCGTGGTGTCCACGCCCATATCCGACGCGACTAGCGCTTCCTCGATGGCATCGAGAACGCTGTCGTCAACCTTGGACTTGCCGATTATCGACCTTGAAAGCCTCTGGAAGAAGCCCTCTTTCGTCTTCTTGACTCCTCTGTCAAACAATCCCATAACGTTATCATTTGTAAATTTACAAATTTAGTGAAAACCGAGCGCAATGTGAAATTTATTTCAAACATTGCCGAAAAAGGCGCAGACGGAATCCGCCTGCGCCTTCGCTATCATATTCACGGAAACTATTTTTTGTCCGCGAAGAAATCTTTTGTCTTATCAGCCTCAACGAGGAGTTCAGTGAAGACGTAAGCTCCGGTCTTTGGTGACTTGTCCATACGGATGCACTTCACCATGCTCTTTGCGCCAGCCTTGGCGGCGAATGTAGCGACTGCTTTCTTTGCCATAGTCTATATCTCCAATTTTACTTGATTTCACGATGAACAGTCACCTTGTGGAGGTAAGGATTGTACTTCTTACGCTCGATACGCTCAGGAGTGTTCTTCTTGTTCTTGGTTGTGATGTACCTTGAGATTCCCGGCACACCGCTTGCTTTCTGCTCTGTGCATTCGAGGATGACCTGCACCCTGTTTCCTTTTGCTTTCTTTGCCATAACTCAATAGATTTTAAACAAGGCCGACATATCCTTTAGCCTGTGCCTCTCTCAGAGCGGCGTCAAGGCCTTTCTTTTCGATGGTTCTCATTCCTTTGCAGGAAACCTTCAGTGTGATGTACCTCTGCTCAGCCTCTGACCAGAATTTCTTGGTCTTGAGGTTGAGGGCGAACTCGCGCTTGGTGCGAAGCTTTGAGTGAGCGACATTGTTGCCGATCATTCTCTTTCGTCCTGTGATTTGACAAACTTTTGCCATAATATTTTACTTTTTTATTGATTCAAAACAAATTGCGGGATTGCAAATTTCGCTCTAAATTTTCAGAATCGCAAATAATTCAGACAAATTTAAAGAATCTGCGCCACCGGATATTATTCGGGAACTTGCGGCCAGCATCAGTTGAAAGCCAGACCATTGCCGGCCTTCCGACTATGTGGTCCTCAGGGACGAATCCCCAGTACCTTGAGTCCAAGGAATTGTGCCTGTTGTCCCCCATCATGAAATAGTAGTCCATCTCAAAAGTGTAGCTTGAAACCTCCTTTCCGTCAATGAATATCTTCCCGTCAGCGGTAGTCCTCAGCCCGTGTCCTTCGTAAGCGGAGATGATCCTTTCATAAAGAGGAAGATTTTCCACCGTAAGGTCAACAGAGGATCCCTTCTTCGGAACCCAGATCGGACCGTAATAGTCTCTGGTCCAACCAGTGTTTTCCGTGAACGGGAACAAGCTGAGATAAGAGTCAGGGAAATCCGGAGGATAAACATCCAGATTAGGTTCCACACTGACTATGGAAGAAATCTTCCCAACCTCCTCAAGCATGCCCTGTGTAAGAGGCATGGCCGGGTAGCCCGGCAGACTTCCATCGAAATAGAGTTCCTCAAGATTGAGACCCATCTTCTCAAGAGTCCTTGAGTTGAGTCTGCCACCGGTGGTGACGACAGTGTAGGAGAGCTGGATTCCCGGATAGACTTCCTGCTTCACGCCATTGGTATAGACAAGACCGTCGATGACAGAGAGGGAATCCCCGGGAAGGGCGACACACCTCTTGACATAGTGGTCTTTCTTGTCCACAGGACGGACCTTGATCGGACCGCCGTTGGCCAAAGCGAAGTCCTTGCCTGCCCTTCTGACCCAAGTGTGGTAATCCTCGGACGGGAAACGGGAAAGAACCGTGTCACCGTCAGGGAAGTTAAACACCACATAGTCACCTCTTCTCACATTCCTGAGTCCTCTCAAGCGATGGTAGTCATTCTGGATCAAGGTCGAATACGACTCTTTCCCGAAGATGACATTATGCGTGAACGGAACCGACAGCGGAGTCTGAGGGACCTTCGGCCCGAATGTCAGCTTGCTGACGAAGAGATGGTCCCCGGTGAAAAGGGAACTCTCCATCGACGATGAAGGAATCTTGAAGGCCTGGAAAAAGAATATGTTGATGAACGTCACGACGATGACAGCGAATATTATGGCGTCAAGCCAGTCGAGCCACGCGTTGCGCTTCTCCCCTTCCTTGTACTCCTTCTTCCAGAACATCCATTTCACCTTGCGGGTGATGTGATGGTCAAAGATGACGGCAAGGCCGAAGAGCCACCAATAATTCCCGAGCCAGATCACCCACAGCACATAGAGAACGGACCAGAAGCCCATCCTTACCCATTTGTTGTGGTATGTTTCCCTCAAGCTCACTTTTCAGACACTATTTATTTTACAGAATTGACGATTGCTTCGAACGCCTGCGGGTTGTTCATGGCGAGATCGGCGAGAACCTTGCGGTTGAGACCGATGTTCTGCTTCGCGAGCTTGCCCATGAACTGAGAGTAGGAGATGCCGTACTGACGGGCAGCGGCGTTGATTCTCTGGATCCAGAGAGCGCGGAAGTTACGCTTCTTGGCCTTGCGGTCACGGTAAGCGTAGGTGAGACCTTTCTCGTAAGTGTTCTTCGCTACAGTCCAGACATTCTTTCTGGAGAGGAAATTACCGCGGGTTCTCTTGAGAATCTTCTTGCGGCGAGCCCTTGAGGCTACTGAATTTACTGATCTTGGCATAAATTGATCTTTTTCCGGAGGCAGTGACCGCCATTCGGCGATGCTTTTCTACTGCGTTCCAAGTTAAACATAAAAACTTACAGGACCAGAAGCTCTTTTACTCTCTTCACGTCATCCTTGTGGAGGATAGTGAAGTGATCAAGATTTCTCTTACGCTTCTTGGTCTTCTTGGTGAGGATGTGGCTGTGGTAAGCGTGCTTCCTCTTGATTTTTCCCGATCCGGTAAGCGTGAAACGCTTTTTGGCACCGGAGTTGGTCTTAAGCTTTGCCATTGTTTTGATAAATTAAACGTTAATATTGTTCTCCGCACCCAGCGGATTACTTTTTCTTTACAGGGGCGATCATCATCGTCATCCTCTTTCCCTCAAGGGTCGGCATGTTCTCCGCGCGGCCATATTCCACCAGCTCCACGGCGAAGCGCAGAAGCTGCTTCTCTCCCTGCTCGGCGAACATGATGGAACGTCCGCGGAAGAATATTGTCGCCTTGACCTTCGAGCCTTCCTCAAGGAACTCCTGAGCGTGCTTAAGTTTGAACTGGAAGTCGTGCTCGTCGGTGTTCGGCCCGAAGCGGATTTCCTTGATGACTATCTTGGAGGCGTTCTGCTTCATTTCCTTGGCCTTTTTCCTCTGCTGGTAGAGGTACTTCTGGTAGTCAAGGATCTTGCAGACAGGCGGGTCAGCCTTGGCGCTGATCTCAACAAGATCGAGCTCAAGCTCGTCCGCCATCTTCAAGGCCTTGGAGGTCGGGTAGATTCCCGGCTCCGCGATGTTGTCACCGACCAGACGGACCTGTGAGGCGGTGATCTCCTCGTTGATGTTCAGTTCGTCATCCGCCTTCTGACGGACGAACGGACGCGGGCCGCGTCCCCCTGCGGGTCTCGGGCCTGTGCTTGGTCTGAATGCGGAGGCTGGTTTAGGGCCACCGTAGTGTGGTTTCGGCTTGTAAGGCATTCTGCTCTGTTTAAAACTCTCCTTTTAAATTATACATTAATCGCGGACTCTCCATTACTCAAGTTCCCTGGCCACCTCGGCCTTGAACCATTTGATGAAGTCGTCCACCTTCATCGTGCCGGCATCGGCGCCTTCCCGTCTTACAGAGACTGTGCCGTCCGCCACTTCCTTTTCTCCGACGATGGCCAAAACAGGCACTCTGAGCAGGGAAATCTCACGGATTCTCTTGCCAAGAGTCTCGTTTCTGTCATCGACAGAAGTGCGAATATCGGAATTATTCAGCAAACCGCAAACTTTTTTTGCATATTCAGCGTATTTCTCGCTGACAGGAAGCACCTTGACCTGGTCCGGACTGAGCCAGAGAGGGAGATGTCCGCTGGTGTGCTCAAGCAGTACGGCGGTGAACCTTTCGATGGATCCGAACGGAGCGCGGTGGATCATGACCGGGCGCTTCTTGCTGCCGTCCGCGTCGGTATATTCAAGCTGGAACCTCTCCGGCAGGTTGTAGTCCACCTGGATGGTGCCAAGCTGCCACTTCCTTCCTATGGCGTCCTTGACCATGAAATCAAGCTTAGGGCCGTAGAAAGCGGCCTCGCCATATTCAACGACGGTTTTCAGCCCCTTCTCCTTTGCGGCCTCGATGATGGCGTTCTCGGCCTTCTCCCAGTTCTCGTCGCTTCCGATGTACTTGGCCTTGTTGTTTGGATCCCTGAGGGAAACCTGGGCCGTGTACTTGTCGAACTTGAAGATCCTGAACACATAGAGGATCAGGTCGATGACCTTCTCGAACTCACCCTTGAGCTGGTCAGGGGTCACGAACATGTGGGCGTCATCCTGAGTGAAGGAACGAACCCTCGTGAGTCCGTGGAGTTCTCCGCTCTGCTCGTAACGGTAAACAGTTCCGAACTCGGCCAATCTCAAAGGAAGATCCTTGTAAGACCTTGGAGAAGAACGGAATATCTCACAGTGGTGAGGGCAGTTCATCGGTTTGAGCATATATTCCTCACCCTCCTGCGGGGTGTGGATCGGCTGGAAGGAGTCCTTGCCGTACTTGGCGTAGTGGCCCGAGGTCACGTACAGGTCCTTGCTTCCGATGTGAGGGGTGACAACCGGCAGGTAGCCATATTCATTCTGCTTCTTGCGGAGGAACTTCTCAAGCTCGAATCTCATCACGGAGCCTCTCGGCAGCCAGAGCGGCAGTCCGAGACCCACGCGTGAGGAGAATGTGAAGAGTTCCATCTCCTTGCCGAGCTTGCGGTGGTCACGCTTCTTGGCCTCTTCGAGGAGGACAAGATATTCGTCAAGCATCGATTTCTTAGGGAAGGTGATGCCGTAGATTCTGGTGAGCTGCTCGCGCTTTTCGTCGCCGCGCCAGTAGGCACCGGCGATGGCGGTCAGCTTGACGGCCTTGATGACCTCGGTGTTGCGAAGGTGAGGTCCGCGGCAGAGGTCGGTGAAATGACCGTTGGTGTAGTAGGTGATGGTGCCGTCGGCAAGTTCGCTGATGAGCTCGCACTTGTATTTGTCACCGGTTTCCTCGAAGTGTTTGAGAGCGTCCGCCTTGGACACGTCCTTGCGGACGAAGTCCTGCTTCTCGCGGGCCAGCTCAAGCATTCTCTTCTCGACCTTGGCGAAATCAGCGTCTGTGATCTGGCGGCCGCCCAGATCCACGTCATAGTAGAATCCGTTCTCGATGGCCGGTCCGATGCCGAACTTGACACCTGGGAATATGTCCTCAAGGGCCTCCGCCATCAAGTGTGATGAGGAGTGCCAGAAAACTCTCTTGCCTTCATCGTCATCCCACTTCAAAAGGACGATCGAGCTGTCTTCTTCGATAGGGCGGTTGAGGTCGTAGGTGACTCCCTTGCTGACCGTTGTGTCGGTCACCGGCTTCACTGCCACCGCCAAAACTTCCTCCGCAAGCCGAGGGCTGATGCTCCTGGCTATCTCGTAACCTGTAACGCCTTTCTCGAAGGCCCTGACACTACCGTCAGGAAATGTAATGTTAATCATACAAAACTAAAATAAATTGGTCTGACCAGTATTTACAGACCAAGTACTTGAACTTGGCCAGCCATATTATTAGCCAAGGGGCAAAGATACGAAATATTTTGCTATTTTTGCATAAATATTAAAGAGACAGAGCGATGAAGAAAGAGTTTTCGTCAAGTGTTTCCTGGAACAGCGCGGCCTTGGCCGGCCTTGTGATGGGTGTGTTCACGATAGCGGTGGATTATCTGCCGTCACTGCCACTGCTGTTAGGTGGCACAGGTGTCTTCGTGGGCATATTGAACTTCATCTTAAAGGTTGTCAAGATCGTGGCGTGCGTGATCGCTTTCAAGTACCTTCTGGAACGATTCCACAACAATGTCAAGGTCGGCTACCCGGAACTCCAGCGCTATGGACAGAAGATAGCTTTGTTTTCTTCGATTCTGGTGTCAGGATTCACCATGCTGCAGCTTCTTGTAATAAACCCCGACATGATAGCGCAGGTGGTGAAAAGCACTCAGGAAGCCTATCAAGGCATGATGGATTCAAACACGGCCACAGCCATGGAAAAGATGATGAATGTGATTCCCGCGTTCACGTTTGTCTTCACATTGCTCTATTGCTACCTTTGGGGATGGATGCTCTCAACCGCATTCGCCAGAAGACTGTTCCCTGTCAACGCTTTCGGAGAGCGCACTCCGGATGACCAGAACACAGACAACGACCAATAATCATGGAATATTCAAAAGACCTTTCGATAATAGTTCCTCTCCTGAACGAGGAGGAATCCCTTCCCGAACTTCTGGCGTGGATCAGAAGCGTGATGAACGCCAACAGGTATGAATATGAAGTCCTCTTCATCGACGACGGCAGCACCGACGGCTCGTGGGCAAAAATCCAGGAACTGTCAAAAGGCGATGAAAGGGTTAAAGGAATATCCTTCCGCCGCAACTACGGCAAGTCAGCCGCCCTTTACGAAGGCTTCGCAAAGGCAGAAGGTCGTGTGGTCGTCACGATGGACGCCGACCTGCAGGACTCCCCGGAGGAGATTCCGGAAATGTACCGGATGGTCACCGAGGAGGGCTACGATGTGGTCTCCGGCTGGAAACAGCACCGTCAGGACAACAAACTGACCAAGAACCTGCCCTCAAAGCTGTACAACGCCACCGCCCGCTGGATCACCGGGATAAAGCTACACGACATGAACTGCGGCCTCAAGGCCTACAGGAACGAGGTTGTCAAGAACATCGAGGTGTACGGCGAGATGCACAGGTATATTCCTTATCTCGCGAAGAACGCCGGATTCGGCAAGATAACCGAGAAGCCCGTCCACCACCAGAAAAGGAAATACGGCAAGAGCAAGTTCGGCCTTGAGAGATTCGTCAACGGATTCCTTGACTTGCTTTCACTTTGGTTCCTGAGCACCTTCGGAAAGAAGCCGATGCACTTCTTCGGCTTTTCCGGTCTGCTGATGTTCCTTGTAGGTTTTGTGATGACTATCTGGATAATAGTCGCCAAACTTGTGCATCAGGCCCGGGGCGTACATTTCAGAGCAGTCACAGACCAGCCGTTGTTCTACCTTGCCATCCTGGCTGTGATCCTCGGTGTCATGCTTTTCCTCGCCGGCTTCATCTGTGAGCTCGTCTCCCGCAACGCTCCGGAAAGGAACAGGTACAACATCAAGGACAGGATAGAATAAAAGAACTCATAATAGAGAAATTCGAATGTCACTGTAGGGGAGCCTTTCCCACGGTGACATTTTCATTCGTATTCCGCCGCCGCGCCGCACGATTTCGGAGGCCATGTCGAGAGAGCCGGCAGTGAACGCCCGCAGGACACAGCGGCACCGCGGCCGCGCGCAAAAAAAAGGAGCCCCGGCATCGTAATGATGCCGGGGCTCCCCGAAGTACGGCGGCGACCTACTCTCCCAACTGGTGTGTCAGTACCATCGGCGCGCGCGGGCTTAACTGCTCTGTTCGGTATGGGAAGAGGTGGAACCCCGCGGCTAAAGCCACCGCGAATATCACTTGAGAGATCACAGCGAGACACACAACTACTCCACACATGAAAGATTTCGGGCCATTAGTACGGGTCGGCTCAACGCCTCGCAGCGCTTGCACCTCCCGCCTATCTACGTCGTAGTCTACAACGACCCTCTAAGGAAGTCTCATCTTGGAGACGGCTTCGCGCTTAGATGCTTTCAGCGCTTATCCTGACCGAACGTGGATACCCGGCGGTGCGGCTGGCGCCGCAACCGGTTGACCAGAGGTTCGTCCGACCCGGTCCTCTCGTACTAAGGCCAGACCTCCGCAGACTTCCAACGCCCACAACAGATAGAGACCGAACTGTCTCACGACGTTCTGAACCCAGCTCGCG
>OMDN01000005.1_pt1 | contig 64267 bp, 49 predicted proteins | sample 1645191 | NCBI WGS metagenome assembly OMDN01 (sample SAMEA103958154, study PRJEB25191) | human gut metagenome | reverse complement strand
AGCAAGTCCCTCCCCCGAGGGGAGGGATTTAGGGAGGGGGTAACGTGAATTGATGAGGGTGGGCAATCACCTTCGAACGTGAGATAATGTACTTTACAGCAGGTAATTGCCTACTTGCGAAAGTTGAATTCTTAAGTAACATTTCAGGCCACTTTCATCAATCGAGGAGTCCGGCGGTTGCCTCTTGCGGCAAGGGTCATCTATAATCACGACGAGGAGTGCAAACCGTTGCCTATGAATATCATAGCACTTTTCCTTCAGTTGGATTCCACCTAAGAGACTGCGTTAAGATACTCATGAACAATGCATTAACATCCACCCGGGCCCAGCTTCAGCAAGTGAGTTGTAATATCCTCATAAAGAGCAAGATAGGCAATGTCCTTTAGTTCATACCATCTAAAGAAGAATGTCTTATTTACAGAGAATCAAGTCATTGCGTTCCACGGCTACCCTTTCGGGGAGGTTCGAAGCGTAAAGAATGCCGACATATTCAGAAATAGTTTATAACTTTACGTTCGACGAAACCGCAAACAGAACCACAGACGAAACCGCAAACAGAACCGCAGACGAAACCGCAAACAGAACCGCAAACAGAACCGCAGACAGAACCACAGACAGAACCACAGATGAAACCGCAAACAGAACCGCAGACAAAACCGCAGACAGAACCACAGACAGAACCACAGACGAAACCACAAACAGAACCGCAGACAGAACCGCAGACGAAACCACCGATCATTCGTGTCAATCCGGATTTTCAGAGAAACAGATTAATTTGTAAATTCGCAAGTTTATTGAAGATATTATTTATCCGCAAATTTAATAAGGATGTCAGAAATCATAACCGTCAAACCGGAATTCTCCTCTGAGGATTGTTTTAGAATAGTCGAAAGGCACAAAAGAAGATTCACCTACCCGTTGCATCGCCATAAAGCGGTGGAACTCAACTTTATACAAAACGGGAAAGGGGTACGGAGGGTTGTCGGGGACAGTAGTGAGGAAATCGGCGACTACGAGATCGCCCTCATCGGGGAGGACATCGAGCACGCCTGGGAACAGGGAGAATGTTCATCGGAGGATGTCCGCGAAATAACCATACATTTTCCGGCGAACTTGTTCGACGGAAATCTCATTGAGAAAAAGCAGTTCGCTTCCATCAAGGAAATGATTAAGGACTCCAGACACGGAATCACCTTCGGGATGTCCGCCATTCTCAAAGTTTACACTCTCTTGGACAGCATTTCGAGCGAGAAAAGCAGTTTTGAGCAGTTCCTTATCTTTGAGAGAATCCTACACACGCTTTCCAAATCCGACTACAGGCTGTTGACATCCAAATCGTCAACGGAGCCGGAACACGGGGCTAATCCAGACAAGATTGGTTTCATCAAGGAATACCTCAAGCTGAACTACTCCAAGAACATCCGCCTTTCGCAACTGTCTGAACTGACAGGATTGAGCACAACAAGCATCGCACGGCTCTTCAAGCAGAGATCCGGGATGACGCTATCTTCGTACCTGATTGACCTAAAGTGCCAAAGTGCCGCCAGAAGTCTTGTTGACACGTCCGACAGGATCGCTGATATCTGCAAGGCATGCGGATTCAACAACCTGTCGAACTTCAACAGGATATTCAAGTCAAGGATGGGAAAGACTCCTCAAGAGTACCGGAACCTGTACAAAAAGAACCGCATCAGCGTGTAGGGTCATCTTCCTGCGGCCAGCGTTTCCTCTATTGTGGTGATGAGGGCATCGGTGCCTTTAGTGTCCACGGCAGCCGGATCGACACTCAAGTCATCCCTTCCGGTCAACTTTCCACATTTCCATTTCAGAGCCAACACTCTTGAGACTCTTGCATCCAAGTCCTTGAGTCTCCTGCGGTCATCACCTATGTAGTCCACTATGAGATCTATACTTTCCGAAACATTATCCGGCATCAAGAGGATATCCACCCCAGCCTTATAGGCAGCGAGCGTGGCTTTCGCACCTGATCCGCCGAACGGCTCCAAAACCCCCTCCATACCAAGCGCGTCAGTGATTATCAACCCTCTGAATTTCATTTTCTTTCTGAGGAGATCTGTCACGACCACCTTTGAGACCGAAGCTGGAAGGGTGTCAAGCACAGGGACAAGAAGATGTCCGACCATAACCATTTCAACCCCGTCCTTTATCAGCCTCCTGAAAGGATAAAGCTCTACAGAATCCAATCTCTCCTTCGGGAACTTCAGAACAGGCAAGGCTTTGTGTGAGTCAACCTCTGTGTCTCCGTGGCCGGGGAAATGCTTGGCACATGCCACGACACCGCCATCCTGCATCCCTCGCATAACAGCTGATCCGTAGTCAGCCACAAGGTTCTTGTCCGGACCGAAGCTCCTGTCCTTGATGGTGTTCACGTCAGGATGAAGGTTCACATCCACAACCGGAGCAAAGTTCACGTCGATCTTCATGGAGCGCATGTCCCTGGCGATCTGCCTCCCCATCTCGTACATCAACCCGTCATCAGGAAGCCCGGCCAGAACACCTTGACGGGGATATTTACGAAATTCACTGATCCGCATTCCCAGGCCGAACTCTCCGTCAATGGTGACAGCCAGCGGAACCTTCACCAGACTTTGCGAACGGTTGCAAGTCTCGGCCGTCCGGGCAATGTTCCCTTCCATGAGGATGATGCCTCCGACCTGCTCCTTCGCGATTATGCTGTCAGCCTTGGCCTGAAAAGCGGAATCTCCTCCCGGATAAACATCAACGAAAACAAGCTGTGCGACCTTATCCCGCACGCTCATGGCTTCGATGATCGGGCGAATCTGTTTTTTGACCACCCTCTCTTTCTTTGACAGGCCTTGACACGGAACGGTGGCCAGAAAAGCAAGGCATGACATTAGCATGATATTATATCTCTTCCTCATTATAATGAATATTTTATCAGAATAATCACAAATCGTTTCTCAGTACCTGACCCTTTCTCATCACGAACTTCAATTCGATGTCGTTGTCATAGAACACGATGTCGGCATCCTTGCCTTTCTCAAGGGAGCCTTTACGGTCATTGGCGCCGATAATACGCGCCGGGGTTTCAGATGACATCCGTACAGCGTCACCGAACGGGATTCCAGCCTCGACAGCCGTTCCGACCAGACGATCCATCGTAGCGATGCTTCCCGCCAGGGCGGAATGGTCGGACAGTTTGCAAACCCCGTCATGAATCACGACCCTTGGATCAAAAATGCGGTCCGAACCTCCCGCGGAACACCCCAAAGCGTCTGTGACAAGGGCCGTTCTGTCCGCTCCTTTGATCATCCAGATCAAACGGAGGATCACTGGAGGAATATGCTTGCCGTCAGCGATGACCTCAACTGTCATCTCCGGGATGGAATAGACGCTCTCCACTGTACCCTCATGCTTGTACTCCCTGACGTTGTGCACACTTGTCATGGCGTTGTAGAAATGAGTGGCGTGCGTGAATCCTGCGTCGAACGCTTTCCTCACATCAGGAAACTCAGCCACTGTGTGGGCGATCGAGGCAAGCACTCCATGATTCACCAAGGAGCGTCCGAACTCCTCCACCCCCGGGAGTTCCGGGGCGGCGTCCCAACGGCGGACAATCTTGGTGCCGTCAAGTATTGATTCGTAATCTCCTCTGATCGGCGGGGTGACATATTCAGGAATAATGGCTCCGACCTTTTTCGGATTGAGGTACGGGCCTTCAAAATGCAGTCCGAGAATAGGTGAATCCGGATCGGACATGAGTTTTTCACAGATTCTTACGGATTCAGTCATCGTACTGGCAGGGCAGGCCGGCAAAGTCGGAAGGATGGAGGTCATCCCGTAATAGGCATGGGCCTCGACGGCTGTTCTGAACGCTTCTTCTGTGCCTTCTATGAATTCATGCCCGCCGCCTCCGTGAATGTGGATGTCAATCCCTCCGGGTACCACATTCATTCCTTTGGCGTCAATGACCTCCGCGTCAGGGATCTCGACTGAATCCCCGGTTATCTCTGAGATCAAGCCATCCTTGATGATGACCGTGGCTTTCCTCGCTCCAGATGGGGTGAAGACCTTTCCACCGATGATCTTTATTGTCTTATTGTTCATTCCGTTAATATCTTTTGTCCATGACTCCGTTCCAAAGAGCCGTCCTGAGGGTGCCCGACGCGTCGTCCGCATCGTAGTCCCAGCACATCAGTCCCGACATACCTCTGGTCATCGCCCATTCAGCCTTGACCGCAATGCTTCTGGCATTGTCATAACCGGCATAGAAAGTGCCGGAGGCTTTCACCGAGATGTACGGACACCCAGCCTTGTCATCCCAATTGTCAATTTTGTACAACGACTCATCCAGTGTCAGAATTTTCTTGTAGTCGATCGCCGTAGGATTCTCAGAGAAAGAGTGCCGGGCATAGAAAGGGACTCCGAAAATCATCTTCTCCTTCGGGAAGCCTGCTTTTGCATATTCCTCAAAAGTTCTTTTCCAGTCCCAATAGGCTCTTGGATCGTCAATGGCGCTATGGTGATGAGGGGCCGCGTCAAGGTCGTAGGTCATCACATACACATAGTCAACTATGTCCTTGAGTGCCACGAGGTCAAAATATCTGCCTGAGCCATCGTCATCTGACACCTTGTTCTTGACATAGCCGGCATAGGTCACCAGATAGCGGTTTCCGAGAGTCTGCCTGAGCTGGCTCATCAGCAGAGTGAAGTTCTCCGTGTCATGCATCGGATCACAGGCGTGGCCGCTCCATGAGACGCCCGGCATCTCCCAGTCTATGTCCACTCCGTCGATGCCCCACTTCTGACAGAACGCAAGGCAATCCTTGGCGAAAGCCTTACGCCCGGCCTCAGTTGAAGACATCTTTGAAAAGCCGCCACCTTGAGCGTTGTCAGGATTGACAACCGTATGAGAGAATGAGATAAGTATTTTAAGACCGGACGATTTCTTCTTCAGATCAACTATCTGCCGGAATCTGGACTCTTCTCCCTGAAGCTTGAATCCTTTATACTCTCCATCCTTGACATAGAGTTCCGCGAAAGCATAGTTGATCTGCGTCACGGCATTCACGTCCGGAATGGATTTCCCATAGTAGGTACAGTAGGCCACCACATTTCTTCCAGGCACCTTATCGAGGAGGACAGGGGTGTTTTCTCCCCCGCCCGGAATAAGGCCGCCTTTTTTATAGTCATCCTTTTCGCAGGATGAAAGGGCGATGGCCAAGCAGCCGGCCAAGATCATCAGAGTACGTCTCACTGTTCGCATAATCAGTCGTTTTGATAAAAATAATGAATATTGTTCAAAACATCTTCTTATAGGTCATCTTTTCCGGAAGTGTATTGAAATACTTCCTGGATATGTCGCTATGAGAATATGTCTCAGGCATCGGGTATATCTCCGGAATGTTGAATGATTTGTTCTGGCTCAGATAGTAGGCCGGGTCACGCTGCGGAAGGACAAAAGGCCTGCTGACCGAACCGTTCTCGTCCACATGGGCGAAATAAGGCCTGCCATAGACCCTGTCATCCCTTTTGGAGGCCCAGACAATCCATCTCCCGTTAGAGCTCCAGCTATGATAAGAGTCCGAGTATCTTCCGTTGACACCAGCCAGAGTGTCCACCTCCGATGTCTGGAGATCCAGCATCCACAGATCGGTCTCGGTGTGCCAGATAGGGAAAGTGCCATAGTCAGACACGCAGAAAAGGACACGTTTGCCGTCAGGCGAGAATTTCGGGAAACTCACCGACTTTCCATGGGCCGAGGCTTCGAAAACAAGAGTCAGAGAGTCCGACAACACACCGGTTTCAGGGTCAAACGGCACACTGTAAAGATCATACCGCATCATTTTGGTACTTTCCGGCTGAGGAAGACTCTTTGCCCGGCAGAAACAGATTGTTTTCCCGTCCGGGGAAAAGCATGGAAAAGTCTCCTGGAATTCATCTCCTCTGACAGAAGGATTGTCCGAGACCGTGTTGTCTTGAAAGTCCACAACAAACAGATCGCTGGACGTGTCGAACACCTCAAGCCTCTCCAACCGTCCCGAATGCAGGATGGGCATTATCCGGGCCGTTGTGAATATTCCAAAACGGCCCGACTTTTCTATCTCTCCATAGACAGCGGCTCCAGCAGTGCTGTCAGTCTTCGTGTCCAATTTGCGGAGCGCCCCATCCTTCGCGTAAAAAGTACCACCTGTCTTTCCCCTGACATGGAAGAACGTGGCCGGTGAATCAGCCTTGTTCGATGTGTGACAGTTCATGCACGAATGGTCTGTCGTGTTGTTGTCTCCGAGGATCCGGACCTTGTAGCCCTCAAGGTCACGTTCCTCGACCGAGTGCAGGTTCCAGACTTCGTAGGCAGGCTCAATCAACCTGTAACTGAGATATTTATCAATAGGATCAGGAGAGACCTCCCAGAAAAACTCCTGAATGGAAGTCCCGCCGTGGGTCACAGTAACCCGTAACTTGTTCCCCTTTTCGCAGCCAAGCATTGTGTGCCATTCTCTCAACGGAAACACTACTCTGGAAGCCCTGGCCTTGAACATGTAGTCCCTCCGTGGACCGGAGACCGTGACTTCAACCTGGCCTTTTACCCCCTCCAGGGAAAAGTTCAAAGGAGCGATGTTGAACGGAATCACAATATCCTTGTAGTCTGGCGTCATCACAATTCCGTCAGGATGATCCGCGTGATCTGACTCACGGCATCCGAAGACAGTCATCACAGCCATGACCGCAGCGATGATCATTTTGTTTCTTCCTGTCATTGTGGTTGAGCGAAATAATAGTAGTACCAATATGTCTTCCCGAAGCTTGAATCCGGGGTCAAAACCTCCCCTGCCTCGCGTCTTGAAATGAACTCAAGGCACATTTCGGACACATCCGAGGATATGGCATATTCAGAGAGTTGCTCTGACGGAGAAACATTCTCGTCGAATGTCATCATCAAAGCTTGCTGGTACAATGCCGGAGCAGAGGCGTGCTTCGGCTTGTAGTAGGTGTCATAGTCTTTTCTGAAAGAGGCTATGTCCTTGACAAGAAGGTCAAGGCACAACAGCCTGTCAAGAGCCGCGTCATTCTCTTCCGCAAGATTGCGCAGGGATGCGAACCAATCATTGGCACTGAAAAGGATGTCATCGGCGCTTCCATAGACAGGCTGTCTTTCGCATGATTCCACCATTGTAAGCACAGACGAGGCCCAGCCGCGGTGAAGCGATGTCTTTTGAAGCATGTCCGCGTACTTCCCCGCGGCCGCAAAGTCACCGTTCGCCATAGCGATCTCACAAAGTCTGCGGAGCATTCTGGACGAGCGTTGTCTCGGAGTGAAAGTCATGCCAAGCAAAGCGGAGTGCTGCGCCTGGGCGAAATCGCCACAAACCATCAGAGCCTCCACACTGTCGAAGACCCTTCTGTAGCCGGAATTTTCATTGATAGCCAGAAACAGTCCTTTCCACAATGGCTGATAGACCTCCAGAATATCCTCCGGCAATGTGCCTTTGCGGCTTGAGGAAACATTGTAGAAATATGATCCTGTCACACTCTTGTACGGATTGGTCTTTCCCATCTCACTTACTTTGTCCCATTTTCCATAATAGGCCAGAGAACTGATCTTGATGTCCCATTCCTCCTTTGGCCTCACAGTGAGACAGAACGCGAGCACGACCATCAATCCGCAAATGATCCTCAAAAAACGTCTCAGCCACTTGTCTGACGACATGGCTGCGAGGGCTGCGAGCAGGGTTCCGGCCTCAACGTGGAAAATGAGAGCCGCGCGCCCGAAATAATAGCCCGGAACAACCGGATAGACAAAAGCCTGCGCGGATGTCAGCCTGTAGATATTCCTGAAAAGGAATATCTCAGCGGTCAGGGAAACGGCAAGGAGCAATACATGGCCCGGACTCCGGCGGTTCTTGTAAAGCAACAGAACCAAAAGGAGAAAGACAGGGGATCCTATCAGCGGATAGCCAAGAAGAAGCATCAAAAGCTCAAGAGGCCTTTGCAACCGCCCTTTGAACGACTGGCAGGCCACGGCTGCCCAGGCGGACACAACAGCGCCGATGGTCATGCTGACAGGATATTCGAAAAGGCATGAGAGAGCCCCTTCCAGCAAAGCAGGGACCAAAGCGGCCAGGTACGGTGAGGACACGCCTTCTCTTTTCAGGAAGACGGACATTCCTGCCCACAGCAGGGCACACAACAAAGTCTGCACCACCGGAGCGAATCCCACAAGCATGTAGAACTGCGTCAGCCAGCCGCCTGCCAACTCGCTCAGAAAAGCCGGTTTCATGAGAAATGACAGGACAAACGTGCGGTCAAGCAGAAAATAATCCGCCTGCTCCTTGAAGGCAAGATGATAGGGACAAAGAATCTGGAGAACGGTCCAAAGCACGATGAAAGCCGCTCCTGCAAGCGCTATCTGCCTTTTTGTGGATCTATCTGCTGACATCTGGACGGAAAGTGTATATGCCCAACGAGTCCAACTCTCTTTTCTGTGATTCAGACATCGCCCTGTCGTACATGTAATACAGATAGCCCCCAAGCGGATTGGGGTTATTCCGTATGATGTCCATGGTGGCAGACTCGACATCCTCTCCCCTTTGAAGTGCCTCCTTCCAGGACTGCAGGAAAGCGTTGAGAGGTGTTCCGCAGGCCGAGCTGACAGTGTCCAGACGCACATTGAGCGTGCCTGGCTCCACCGCCACAAGAAGCCTTTGGACAAACGGAGCGCGGGCTTTGTTGGAGATGGTGACATCACACATCCTCACCGTGGACGCATCCGCCGTGAAACGGAACCTGCCCTTCCTTACCTTGGTGGAATCAACCGTTTCCAAAGTGGGATAAGGCTGTGGCACAAGGAATATGGTCTGACCGTCATAGCGTCTGTCAATGCTGCCTTCAATCGTCATCGTCGTTCCTTGCGAGCAACCAAAGGCGACAAATCCAGCGAACACCAACATTAGAGCATGAATATGTGAGGGCATCTTCATCTGAAAAAACTTTATGAATATCAAAGGCCAGGGGGCCACCGGTTTTCCGGCTGGCCCACAGTCCTTTGGAGACACATGGCCGTTATTATTCCACCGCCTTGAAATAAGCGTACCAACCATAGTCGCTCCAGTCCGCCATGGCAGAGGATGGAGTCTTATGGAAGATCGTGATGTAGTCATTGTCAAAAGTCAGCAGGTAGAAGGAGTTGTTCTGTCCCTGCCCGACCTCATCAAATCTTGCTCCGATGGTAGGAGCAGTGGTGATCAGACTGCCAAGTACCGCGTCCTCAGGGACTTCCTTGTTGAAACCGAATGTTCCTGTGGCTTTTACTGAACCGTCAGCATTGTAAGTTGTCATCTTGCTGCCCGCATATTCAAAAACCATTTTCTCATCGGCGGACACATCGCTCATCTTGACATTGCCCCACCAGCAGAAGTTGGACTCGGGAGTATAGCCGGCGGAAGCATACTTCCAGCCACCATGCGCTCCCATGTTGCAGACAGAGCCCCATGAGACCTCTCTCCAGGCCCAAGTCTTTTTCGCGCCCCTGTCGGCCTTGTCCTTTGCTCCGGTCAGATAGCCGGCCCACGGATCAAAGACATTGGTGACAGTGATCGGGAAATGTGCCGACTCGACAATCTTTCCTGCGGAAAGGGCGACATAGTACACCTCGAACTCACCGTTTGACTCATAAGTGTAGGTGCAACTATCGCTCTTGAGGATGGTCTCACCCATGGAAGTGACGACATGCCACACGCCTCCGATCTCAGGGCGATCATTCTTGAGGGAGACGATCTGGTCTCCTTCCACAGCCGTCTCCGTGTTCGGATACGGTTGATCCACATGGAGATAGGACGTTAGTTCCTCAGATGTGACAGGAGTCCCGGCGTTGGTGATGTAGTCATCACGCAACGACTTGTCCTCTATCGGGTTACATGCCGCCATGCTGGCAAGAAGCGCTATGGCAGTAATTATACGTATCTTTTTCATATTCTCATCTGCTATTTGAAATTGTTCCAATCAACAAATGCCGCTGAGGCATCCCACCCCGGATTCTGCTCAAGGGTTCCTCCCGCGATGTCAATCTCATCCTGAGGGATAGGCCAGTAACCTTGGGTCTGTTTGAGACGTGCCGCGTAATCGTATCTCACCATAGGGGTGACAATTCCTTCGTTGATCAGGTCGAAACCTGTCTGATCATTGAGGATCTTTCCGGCCGACTCAAGAGAAGGACCTGCCCAACGGAGAAGGTCAAACCAACGGACAGACTCGAACGCAAGTTCCCAACGGCGCTCGTTCTTGAGATTCTCCAGAGAGTAGGACACCGGGGCCAGATGGCTTCTTTCTCTGACCCTGTTGATGCCGTCAGCGGTTTCGGTAAGTTCGGAGTGCATCAGCAGCACATCAGCGAAACGGATGTGGATGAGGTCGGTCGTCTGCACAAGCTGGGCGGAAGTCTGGGCCGTGACACCCGGATTCTCAACAAGAGCCCAAGAGTTCTTGAAAGAGTTGGACTCGTCATCCCATGCACCCACATTGATGTACTTTTTCTGGAAGTAGCCGGTCTGCTCGTAATAGCGATAGGAGACGGTATAGTCAGGCTCTCCCTTGTCGAGTTTTCTGTCAAGAAGGACATTGCCCTTGTTGTTCGGATCGTACGCCGTGTAGGACCAGATAGAACCGGTCAGACGCGGATCCTCTGTGTAGCCATCTGTGTAAGACTGCCTCGCGGCCCAATCCTTCCACTCATCGACCATTTTCGGAGAGACCGGACCTGCACCCCAGCCGAAGCTGAAAGGATAGCTTTGCTTGATGTCCCTGTTGTCGTTTGACGGTGAGCAGAACATGGACCAGGTGTTGGAGAACCATGTGTAGGTCCAGTTTGACGTGAGGTTATGCTTGTTGGCGAACACTGTCTCCACGCAGCTGTTGCCGACCCAGTGCAGGTCATGATCTATCGGGTACTGGTACCTGTAGCCGGAATTGTTGCTGTTGACCGTCGTGTTGGTGTACCCCCAGATCTCACGCTGATCCTTCACAAGATCATGGCCGGAATTATTGATGCAATCCTCAAGATGCTTGACAACCTCTGCCTTGGTAGTTCCGCCTGGAAGGGTATCCTTCCCATAACGTCCGGTGTAGAACAGGAACACACGAGCCAACATAGCCTCTGCCGCATACTTGGTGGCATGACCGGTCATCGGAGAGCCGGCGGTGTAGATTTTGTCCGGCATCAAGCTTATGGCCTGGAGGAGATCGCTCTCGATGACGGTGTAAACTTCTTCCACGCTTGCCCTCGGAAGGTTGACAGTCTCGGTGTTGGTCCTAAGCGGAACACCGCCGAAAATCTGCACAAGCTCATTGTAGGCAAACGCGCGAAGGAAATAGGTCTCGCCGATAAGGCGGTTCATTTCCTCCTCGGATGACCATGATTTCACATTCCCGAATGACGCGAGGGCGCTGTTGGCCCTGTTGATGAGAGCGTAGTCGCGATCCCACAAGGAAAGCAGCCCGTTAAGATTGTCCTTGTACAAGAGGAAGTTCGTGGCACAGTTCCCTGAGTACGAGAGGTTCCCGCCAAGGCAATCGTCTCCGGCAAGCTGGGCGACATAGAACTGAGAGGATGTCTCAGGACTCTCGAAAAGCAGATGGGCATAGATGGCGGTGACCATCTCCTGCGCGTCTTTCTCTGTCTCCGGGAAGTTCTCGGTTGTCTTCTGGGTAAGATTCTTGGTGTCGAGAAAGTCCTCGCACGCTGACAGCGCAAACACCGTGGTCACGGCAAGGACAATATTGATTATGATCTTTTTCATATTCATTTCTCCTTCTAAAATTTGAGGTTGACTCCGAAAAGGATGGTGCGGGCACTTGGATAGTAGCCCAAGTCAATGCCTTGCGCCCAGCCGCTGCCACCACCGTAGCCGATCTCCGGATCCATTCCGGAGTACGAAGTGAATGTAAAGAGATTCTGTCCTGTCACATAGACACGGCAAGTCTTGAGAGGGAACTTCTTGAACGCCTTGGCAATGTCGTAGCCGAGGGTTATGTTCTGCACCTTGAAATAGTCTCCATCTTCTATGTAAAGAGAAGAGATCCTGTTCCAGTTGCTGTTTGAAGAGCTGGCAAGGCGAGGATACTTGTTGGAAGAACCCTCTCCCGTCCATCTCTTCAGGATGTCGGTCGTGTAGTTGTTCAGAGGTGATGAGGAGAAGTCCCTGTAGCACTTGAAGATCTGCTGTCCGAACGATCCGAAACCAGAGATTGAGAGATCTATTCCTTTCCACTCAATATTGAAGGAAAGCCCAAGGGTGAAGTCCGGATGCGGGTTTCCGATCATGGTACGGTCATTTGCATCAATGACTCCGTCATTGTTGGAATCAACATAGATGACATCGCCAGGGTTTGTGTTTTCACCGTTCAGGAGAGCTCCCTTGTAAGCATCAATCTCAGCCTGATTCTGGAACACTCCCGCAGTCTTGTAGCCGTAGAAGTAACCGATAGGCATGCCTACCTCTGCCCTATAGAGTTCCTCGGCTCCTTCCCATGGAATACTTCCCGTTCCGTGGATGATCCCATCGGCATTGGCGATCTTGGTGACTTTATTCTTATTGTGCGCTCCGGTCAGATTTACGCCATAGAACACTTCTCCGACGCTATCATTCCAGTGCAGACCGAATTCCAAACCTTGGTTCTTGACATTTCCACCATTGACGTATGGAGCGTTGGCACCATAGGAGTAAAGCACAGGAGCCACCACAAGCCAGTCTTTTGTAAGTTTGTTGTACCAGTCAAACTCCACTCCGAGACGATTCCCGAACAGTCTTGCATCGAAACCGATGTTGGTTTGCTCTGATGTTTCCCATTTCAGTTCGGAGTTGGTCAGTTTATAGGCATAGGAGCCTATTTCGCGCTTGTCGATGACATCACCGAAGACATAGCCACCGTAACCGTTGTTCGAGGTCACAAGCGAAAGGTATTGGAAACCGGTCACATTGCAGTTTCCATTCTGTCCCCAAGACGTGCGAAGCTTGAGGAAGTCCAGCACACTGTCAAGTCCAAGCCCCTTGAAGAAGTCTTCGTTGGTGATGACCCAACCAGCTGATGCTGAAGGGAAATAGCCCCAACGATAGCCTCTTGCGAAAACGGATGATCCATCAACGCGCATCGTGGCCGAAGCCATGTACTTTTCCTTCCAGTTCCAGTTCGCGCGGGCGAAGAAGGATGCTATGGAGTTCTTCTGGGAAGGTGATCCGCTGATGCTCGACATTGATGAAGGTGTAGTGGACACATTTGAAAGATAAGCATGCTCAAGGTCTCCGAAATTGGAATCCACATTGCTTGCGCTGAGAGACTCACCGTAGCCCCACTTCTCCAGAGAGCTTCCCACAAGGGCGTCAATCTGATGCTCATTGATATTGAATGAGTAACTGGCCGTGTTTTCCCAAGACCAGCGGTTAGACAGAGACATGCTTTGTGAGACCTGATCCATCTCCCTCTTGGCAGTGGCGTCAAGGTCATATTCCGGCATGTAGGAGCGGTAGCTTGAAGCGCTCATCATGTAACCGAACTGACTCTTGATGTTGAGCCTTTCTATCGGCTGGAGAACCGCATAGACACTGGCCTGAAGATAATGACTCTTGGACACATTCTGGTTGGAGGTATAGTCCATGTAGGCGATCGGGTTCTTCGCCGCACCGTTGGCGGTGTCCCAGACGTAGCTGTCTGCCACCCTGTCTTCAAAGACATAGTAGCTTCCGTCAGAGTTATAGGCCGGCATAAGCGGACTCATCACAAGCATGTTGTGGACTCCGTTCCAGTATATGCCCTCCGTAGCGAAGGATCCTGTGGTTTTCTGGTAGCGGTAGTTAAGGGTCTGGCCGACCTTCAACACATCCAAAGAACCTTTTTTGAAGACTGTGTTCTCAGAGTTCACCCTGAAGTTATAGCGGTCAAGGTGAGGAATGGATGAAGGCACGCCCATCGTGGCGTCCTGCCCCGTGTAGGCAAGTCCTAATGAATATGTACCCGTCTTCGACCCGCCAGTGACATTAACCGAATGATTCTGGACAGGAGCGTCCTCATTGATGATCTCCTTGAGCCAGTTGGTACCTGTCCAGCCATCCTTTATGGCCTTATAGAGACGTGGACCGATGTGGTTCTCCCAATTGTAAGGAGCAAGACCGTCCATGATTCTGGATTCATCCTGAATCTGCATGAACTCTTTGGCGTTCAACAGAGTAGGAATCTTATAAAGATTCTGGAGACCGTAGTATCCATCATAGGTGACAGAAGCCTGTCCCTCTTTTCCTTTCTTGGTGGTGATGAGGATGACACCGTTTGCCGCCCTTGCTCCGTAGATCGCGGCTGATGCGGCGTCTTTCAGCACATCAACAGATTCAATGTCGGACGGATTGAGCGCGGAGATGCTGCCGTTGGCAACTCCATCAACGACATAAAGAGGCGCGGAATCACCGATTGTGCCAAGACCACGGATGTTGACCTTGAAGCCGGATCCAAGGAAGCCATTGTTCTGGACGATGTTGACTCCCGGAGACTGTGACTGCAACGCTCCAAGGACATCCACGGTGTTGAGTTTGGCGATGTCATCGCCCTTTACCTGCACGGTGGAGCCTGTGACAAGCTTCTTTTTCTGTACGCCATAGCCGACGACAACAACGTCATCCAGCCAAAGCTGGTCTTCATCAAGAGCGATCCTGATCCCATCCGAAGCTTTCACCTGACGTGTGACATAGCCCATCTGAGAGACTTCCAGAATGGTTCCGGAGGATGCTTCAATCCTGAAGGTACCGTCAACTTCCGTAGTGGTTCCTACAGTGGTACCTTTTACAAGGACATAAGCTCCTACAATAGGCTGTCCGTCCGAGGCTGTGACCACGGTACCGCTCAGAACAGACTGTGCGCCCATGGGGATGACACTCATCCCGAAAAGCGACAGCACAGCGGCGCAGACCTTGAGTGTCCAAGGAATGAGCGAGCGTTTTTCTGTGTGTAGCATAACAACTGTTTTTGGGTTGAATATAATTGGTAAAGATAAAACTCCCCTATCCCTGTCCCTGGGAGCCTTCCGGAATACTCGGGTTCCGACAGGACAGACAGAGGAGAGTTCAATAATAGTTTCAGTGTTTTCCGAACCTGATCAGCAGCCTTTCACGCTTTCCTTATAGGCGGCGATACACTCGGCAAGACGCTCCCTTGCGGTGGTGTCGCCCGGTATGTTGTGGGACGGGTTGATGTGAAGTTTCATTCCACGGTCCGCAAGAATCTCGCAGACTGTCGTGATGATCATCCAGACACATGTGATGGAAGCCATTGTGGAAAGAGGTCCGATCTTGTCGAAGTGATTCTTCAAAGTCACGGACGCATCCTGAAGAGGGCAGCATGTGTCAACCACATAATCAGCGATCTGGAAAAGGTTCTTTCCGCCTGAGTGGCGAGGTTTCTTGTCACCGGTCCTGCCTGCCGATCCGCAGACGATGACCTTCATGCCACGCTTGTGAGCCTCATTGGCGACATCAATGTTGACAGCGTTCACTCCGGTGTGCGAGAAGATCCAGAGAAGATCATTCTTGTCGAAGTTCCAGCTTTGCATTATCGCCTGGCCATAGCCTTCCTCTCTCTCAAGCCACAGGAACTGGTTGATACCCATCTCGCCTACGATGTGGGTGAAGAATGTCAAAGGGAGCTCGCAAAGAGGATGGAATCCTACGATGCCACCGATCCTCGGATACATCTCCTCGATCGGAAGATTGGCATGACCGCAGCCGAAAGTGTGTACAAGATGACCTGACTGGATGCAATCAGCCATCACCTCGGCAACTTTCTTGATTTGTTCCATCTGTGTAGCCTCGATCTCATTCATGACATCGAAGGCGTTTTGTTTCCATTCGTTTGCTAACATTGTTTGTAGATTAAAAAGTTTAACTATTGAGTTGTTTGAATATTCATAAAAGTGTCATCCTTTCATCCGCGACGAGACCTTGACTGCCAAAGGGACAAGCGTCATCATGCATGCAACCGCAACGACAAGAAGAACAGGCAAGAGCATCTGGCGCCCGGCGTCAAAAGCGGCTCCGGTCAATTTGTTGAAAGTGTACTGCCCCAGCAGCGCAATGAACAACGCAATCGAGATCGCCGTGCCGGACAGCTCCCGGAAGGCTCCTCCGATGTAGTTGAGAATGACAGGATAAGTCGCGCCGACTCCAAATCCGATCAGAATCATCGAAAGGTAGGCCGCAAAAACGCTCCCGGAGCAAAGAAGGAGCAGCATCACTCCTGCAAGAGCGGCGGACAGATAGGAATATAGGGTTCCGATAGCTCCAAGTTTTCCAAGGATGAAGCCAAGAGGCAGACGACCAGCCAACATCCCGACGGTGAACCAAGTCATGGCAAGAGTGGCGGAGGCCATGCTCATCCCTTCTTTGTCACTTAGGTACGAGACCGTGAAATTACCCTGCGCTCCCTCAAAACCGCTCTCAAAGAAAAGGATGACCGCAAAGAGAATAAGAGCAGGGTATCTCAGCAGCCCGGCTGTCTTCCTCATCGACACGTTCTCCGATGGCTTGGCGGCAGGGAAACGGGTAAACACGAAGAAGACGATGAACGCCGCCATCACCGCCGACACTGCGTTGAGAGTGATTGTGAAATCCACGATGAAGTAGTTCAGCAAGGTCCACAGCAATGCTCCGACGCAGTAGAACGCGCCGAGCAGACCGAGGCGTCCTCCCCTCTTGTCATCGTCATAGATGTCTGACACAAGGGCATTGGTCTCGCCGTTGAGTATGCCTCCGCCTATTCCGAGACAGAAGATGGAAAGATGAAGCATTCCTATCTCCCTGAAGTTCGCAAGGCCTTGAAGCCCCGCGAGAGCAAGGACGGAACTCAGCGCGAGAAGCCATTTGTAGCCGAAACGGTCAACCACAGGACCGAACACTATTGTACCCAAAAGGATTCCAAGAGACATTGTCGACGGCAAGCCGTTGGCTCCGTCCACAATGCCGTTCAACTGTCCGAGAATCGGAGCCAGGGAAAGCATCGCCACCCCGAAAAACGCCATCCCGGCGCAAGCCGAGACGAAAACTGATGATGTTGAATATCCACGCATGGCCTTCCTACTTCTCTTGTTGTCCTATAGTCTTGAAAGCCAGATAGGCCGAACCATAAAGAGCAGCTTCACCCTGAACCTCTGAGACGCGGAACTCCACGTGATCCATCGCTATAGGCTGCCCCCACTTGCAGGCTTCATCGTAAATCCTTCCGATAAACTCCTCAGCAGGTCCGAAGACTCCTCCTCCGAAGATCACCTTCTCAGGATTCAGGATGCTGACCAGATTAGCGGCGGCCATTCCCCACATCTCCACAGCCTTGTCAAGAACTTTCGCGGCCAGACGGTCGCCTTTATGGTACGCGTCAAACACGTCATGGGAAGTGATCTCATCTATAGGTCTGCCGCTCAGCACCCCGGTGTAGTTGCGGTTGCAGCGCAGCGCCCGGTGAATCTGGGTCGCGATGCCGTTGCCTGAGGCATAGTACTCAAAACATCCGGTAGGAATATACTCCTGCTGGTAAGGGTAATGAAGAGCCATCCAGCCTGCGGCTCCGATGATGTCCTCAGCGCCATGGAGCACCCTGCCGTCAACCAGAATACCGACCCCGATACCAGTCCCGACAGCGATGTAGATGGCATTGCCGCATCCTTTGGCGGCTCCTTTCCAGACCTCGCCAAGAATGTAGCATGTCCTGTCGCTCTCAATCTCCACCTTGACGTCAGGGCCGACCAGACCGGAGATCCTTTTTTTGAGCGGGTATCTTTCCCAACCGGGAATATTCGGGGCCCAGACAACATCCTGCTTAGAGAAGACTATCCCTGGCACACATATTCCCACCGCCTCGACCCTTTCTCCCCGACAGGAGCCGCAAAGAGCCTTGATGAGGTCTAAGACAATGTCTCCTACCGCATCACCCTTCGCTCCGTCAAGGAGTTCAACCTGCCTTGCGCACATCTTGCCCGAAGCATCGAAGACCGCCCCAAGCGCCTTTGTACCACCAAGGTCTATCGCTATTACCGCCATAATGTCTGAACGTTAGAGTTCTTTGAATGTACCAAAGGAATATCCACGCGCGCGAAGCCCGTCAATGATTTCTCCGAGATGGGAATATACCCGGTCTTCCTTTGCCCTGCCAGGATAGTTCATCGCATGGACGAGGATAACGGCCCCGTTGAGACCATATTTTTCATCAAAGTCCCAGATGTTCTGAACCAACGACCCGGCACTTCTGTAGGCGGTCTCCCCCTCTGCGGCCCAGTCAAGCCCCGTGACAAGTCCTGAGGTAGGCTTCACCAGTTTGTAGCCCAAACCTTTGAGAACATAGGCGGAAGCCTCGTCGCAGGTCTCGTAAGGAGGTATCATCCAGCGGAACCGGTCTTTGTTGAGTCCGAAACGCTCAAGCTCCGCCTCCATACCGCGGATGTCCCGGACAAGGGAATCAGAGGACACAAGACTGACCCCACCCTCACACAGAAGCAGATGCTTGTCTGAATGGCCTGAAAGGTAATGCCCTTCCCGGATGATTCTCTTGATCGGAGCCTTGTACCTTGGTTGCCTGAAGCACTCGCCGGTCGGGAAGAAAGAGCCCTTCACACCTTTGGCCTTAAGGGTGTTCAGGACGGGAACCACACCGTCAAAATTCTCAAAATGTCCTTTGTCATCCGAACTGTAATGCGCCGTGAAGACAAGATAGACCTTCTTTTCGTTGACATTGACTCTGCTGACCACACCGTTCTTATCCTTCCTTACCCCCTTAAGTGCGGCTCCCTCCATCTGATAGGCAGAGAACGGGAATGTCAGAGACGCCGTGCCGTCCATAGTAGGCTCGTTCGTTGAATAGTCATGGGTACTGTCATGGTAGACCATAGTGCCGGGCTGGACATCAAGATAGTTGATCCCACCTTCCATATTCACGCCCTTTAAACCGGAGAATATCGCGCTGTAGACAGGTCCGTCAACAAGTCCTCCACTTGTGTTGCCAAGGTTGAGATTGACGATGAACGAGTGCGGTTGGGTAGGATAGACCTCAGCCCCGGGCATCTGAACAATCATGCAGACTCCCCAAGGGTTGCACCCCAACAGCCAATCCCTGAGCGCGCCTTCCATCTCCTTGTAGGTCTCGTCTCCAGTAAGATGACGATAGAGAATGCACTGGGTGAGCATTGCGGTCGTAAGATTATTGGAACACCAGATTGATGGTATCCCATAAAGGAAAGGGGTCCCTTCTGCCTTCTCGAATGTCCTCTGGATTCCGGATCTGAGGTTGCGGATAAACTCCGCCGAGACTCTGGCGTTGCCATCTTTGGCAAGGTGATAGTGTCCCATATTCATGAACGGGTACCACTGATAGTGTCTCGCGCTGTCCGCTCCCATCCACGGAGTCACCGGCTCCCTTCTGGCATATTCAATGGCCTGCGAGAGATACTTCGCATCTCCTGTGCTATGGTACATTTCCACCGCGGCAAGTTCCATGTCATCAACCCAGTTGTCCTCCTCATAGATGTATGGAGAGACCACAGACGCCGTCTGGCAAACTCCCGGCTTATCTATTCCAAGCTGATAGGCTCCCTCAGCCTTAGCCCCGATCCTTGCGGCGAACTCAGGATAGAACGGAGCCAGAATCTTCGAGCCAAGCGCGAAATCTGACGCGAACTTCCCCACTGTGCTGGAAGTGCCTGTGGTTGCATTGGTGAGATTGTACCTCTGCTGAGGCTCACCGCTGACAAAGTAGACCGGACGACCATTGTTCTTGCCCCAACCGTAGTCCGCGATGTCCTTGGCAGGCTCACGCATTCCTACATGATCGCGGTCATCCGCGATCTGGTTGTAGAACTCACCCGGCTCCGGATTCATCCTGTCAAGCCAGTCCAAGCCCCAGTAGATCTCATCAATTATGTCAGGGATGCCGTTCCCGCCAGGAGTACCGTCGGCAAGATACTCGTCCCCAAAAGCTTCCGGATTACTCTGGTAGGCAAACATCATCTGATAGATGGCGTTGGCCGAAGTGGTCGTGTACTGAAGGCAGTCCGAAGCGTCATGCCATCCCCCGCGCACGTCTATCCACTGCCCCTCCTTTGTAGGATGATAGCGAATGTAGCCGTCCTTGACGTGGCAGCTGTCCCTCATGAATGGATTCCAACCACAACGTTGCTGACGCATATAGTTCAGGACAAAATCAGCGGCTCCGTCATAGGCCTCAGCGCTGATCCTTACCACGGAGGATTTTGATCCGCCAGCCACAATGAAATAGTTGCCTTCCGCCGTGAGCGCGGAAAAGTCGAGTCTTACAGTTGTTTTGAGTTCACCCATCACACCTGTGTTCCTTACATCCTCCGGTCTTGAGGCATACACCGTTTCTCCGGTGGATGCGTCCACGACGGAGAATGATGGGATTTCATGCGGTTCCACGTCATTGCTGACATAAACCGCCACTTTGGAGGCATCGGGAAGATAACCGACCTGATTGATCCGAATCCATTCCCCTGCCCTTGCCTGAAACGAGACAGCCATTAATGAAAAGGCTGCGAGAAGTGATAATCTGAAAGACTTCATCTGGCTTTATTTTTAGTGTTGTGTCAAATATAATACTTTTCAATCAATATACAAACAATAAAATACAATATTATTAATCCAATTTTTTACTATAATTTGTAACTGATTGAACATTAGTGTATTATGTATAAAAACTGTAAATAATACTTTTTTGCCATTAGAAGCATGACAGAACTCGGTTGAATACAGCGAGAAAATGCGGAGCCGCGTCCAAAGGAAATGCGCTAATAACTTTATCAATAAAGCATTAGAGCTCACCTGCTTTGTATCAGCAGATGAGCAGTAATCTTCTCATTTAGAGCAACATAAACGATTCCCTTTAGTCCATGCCGACCAAAGACGGATGTCTTGTCCACAGATAATCAGGCTGTTGCGATTCACGACGCTTCCCCATCGTCTCCATCTCGCGTCTGGTCAATCGGTCTTGATGTCGTAAAGATTGCTGTCACCTGAGACTAAAGGAGCGCCCCTTTTGGCCGCTGAGCCTGTCCTATCGGTCTTGATGTCGTAAAGGTTGCTGTTACCTGAGGGGTAATATGGCAGGGACGGGTCTTCTATCAGAGCGTCAACGTTCAGACGGACAGCCTGCATCACGTTACGCTCCAAGAAATCTCTTTCTATGTCCAGAGTGAAATGCATAAAGCCGGCGACAGTGTGATTGTTGCCAAGGTACCGGTAGATGCGATAGTCATAACCGTTGTCAGACAACGCCTTGGCCAGGGCTGACGAGCCACGGAACGAGTAGCCGCCGTAACTGGTAACCTCATAAGGCACGATGTCATCCTTCGTGCCGTGCATCAAAAGTGTCGGACAAGGTTTTCGGGAATATTCAATAGCACATCCTTTGACAAGCAGCGCTCCGGCGAAGGACATCACGCCGGCATAGTTGAAGCCTTCCGGCAGCACCGACGCGACGGGCGTTCCGTTACAGATCTCATATTCAGCCTGTAACGCGGTTATCGCGCCGGCGGAGGATCCCGCGACCACAAGGGCGGACGGATCTATGCCCAGCTCATCCTGATGCTCGATCAGATAGGATGTCGCGCTGAACAAGTCCTCAACCGCAAGGTTTATAGCCCTTTCCAACAGCACGACGAACTCCGAGGCGGTAACGCCCCTGACCCCCTTCAAGCCAAGACGGTAGTCAATCGCCACCACCCCATAGCCATCATCAGTCAGATCCCTGAACCACTCCATAGCCGTCCCGTCACGCCTGTTCCCTTCCATGAACCCGCCTCCGAACACATAGAGGATCGTCGGCTTCCTGCGGCCGTCAATCTCCGTCACGCTCCCCTCCGCCGGAGAGTAGATGTCCATGAAAAGCGCCGAAGTGTCTTTCCGTGAATATTCCAAAGTCCAGCGCGGAGTCAGTTCCCGCGCAGAGACCCACATCCCGGCGCCGAGCGGACACACGGACATCATCAGCGCCATCAAAAAGGTTATTTTCCTCATATTCAATATTTTTAGCATCAACGACAAGCACTTCCCTTTTTCCAACACCCACAATTGTCAGCACGGTGCCTTTAATCCTTTTTGCCACCGGTGGGGCGCAAACGGACGCCCGCCATAGCGCTACCTATATAATTCTCCATCAATAAGATGTATGTGCAGTATACCGATGTACGCAATTCCCTTCTTCGCCTCCATGGCCGTGAGAAACATCGTCTCCATCCAGACCAGTTCGAAAAATCCAACATACCATCGGGAAGAATGAAACCGAGGTAGCGCTCGTAGAGCATTGCTTGTGCTGTGCTCTTATCCATGACTACAAAGGTACTTCCTTTCACGGAATCTACCTTAGTAACCTTCAAAAAACAAGCTGCATCATCTTAAGGAATCTTTCCGGTCTATCTCTCTTTTTTCATCAGTCATGTGCCACCGGCACACTCCTTCTTCGAAAAAAGATCTATCCTCGAAAGTATTCTCTTAATTTTATTTTCATGTTCCTCCATGGCTGGATTTTTATATCTTATCAGACACGGAGACTTGCAGGTGAGCCGTAACGGGTCAATTGGACGGCGACGGGAGCGTTTCCGGGAGGTTTCGCGGACGATGATGATGACTACTCGGCGGAAGGCTTGACGGGGAAGGGTGACGAGGTCGTCAGCAGTGACGCCACGGAAGCAGGACGGCGACGGGCAGAGGGGCGCTAGTCGCTGAGGCCGAAGAGATCGACTTCGACTATGTACTGCGCGCAACCTTCGGCTTTCGGGTCGGTGAACTGAGACTCGAACTTCTCAAGGTTGAGGTCCAGAGACAACCTTCGGGAACTTTCCGGCGGAGTAATCGTCCAGTAATGCACATTCAGCGGATTTCCGGGAGCCCAGTTGGCCCTGTCATAGAGATAGGTCCCGGCCTGAGGGTAGTTGTCCTTGTTGCTGTAGAAGATTCTTCCGGTCTTTTTCTGGGTGACTCCGTTGATCACGATGGTGTACGTGTTCTCATCGAACTCGGCAGCGTTTCTTGTCACGTAACCCGTTCTTTCTATGAATCTTCCCTGATCGTGACCATGGCCGCTCACGGCCACTTTCATCAACAGGGATTTGACTTCCTGCGGCAGGGTGAACTCCCTTTTGCCCAATCTGGAAGCGTCCTCGATGTCATGACCCTTCACGCCGTAGGACCAGCCCCTGTAGCCGGAATTGCCGTCACGGCTGGAATCGTAGACCTTGGATGTCCACACGACTTTTTTCGACGGCTTGCCTTCGTAGAGATTGAAGTCCAGCCTGACGGCGTGGCTTCTTGTCGGGGTCGCGTCGAACCCGCCGTAGTACAGCCGGAACTCCGTGTCCCCGGAGAGCATGAAGGAATATTCAGAGACATCTATCCAGAAGGTCTTGCTCCAACTGCTGTTGAACGCGTTTCCGTATGGGGTGAACGCCCTTGTCAGTTCGTACCATTGACCGTCTGTCTTGTTGCGCACAAAAAGCATGGTTGTGTTGTCGTAGGAAGCTGGTCCTTCGAAGAAACTTGTCATAGTATAGGCGATGATGACCCTTTCATATTCCTTGTCCTTCGGGAATGTAAGGTTGAAGGAGAAGTCCTGTTCCTCGCCCCAGCCGAAGAAATGCAGCTTCAATTTGTCACTGCTGACCTTGGCGGAAGGCGTTTTCCCCGTCATGGGGTCGGACTTGTGGAACGGCTTCCTGTCTTCCCTGACAGCAATGTTGTCGGGGTCAAGAGGAACCGGAGGCTCAATCTTGTCTTTTCGGCAGCCTGAAAACATTGTGACGCACCCGGCTAAAACAACGCATGCAACGGTGATTCGATTCATCATAATCATGTCTGTATAAGTTTTATCCATCGACCCCTAAATTAAAACAATTTAAAATAAAATCAAAATAAATGTCGCACTGACGGATCGCTGTTCCCTCCGCGCCCTGCGGCGACGTTTTGAGGGGTTTTCGTCGCCGGAGAGGGATAAAAGGAGCCCTCAGGCAACGTTTTGAGGGGTTTGTGTTTTAGGAGAGGGAGCAGAGGAGGCCTACGGCAACGATTTGAGGGGTATTCGTTGCCGGAGAGGAATCAGAGGGGGCCTGCGGCGACGTTTTGAGGGATATTCGTTTCCGGAGAGGAAGGTGCGGAGGGGAACGGCGGCATTATTGAGCGGTTTTGCCGCCGTCGAGGTTAAAAAGAAGGGTGAGAGGAGCGTTTTTGAGAGTTTTATTTATGTCGCCGTGGAGGGCATTCGATTGAAAATCAGACAGTAAAAAGAACCTCCTCCTATCGCTTAGAGGTAGGAGAAGGTTCATTTATTTCGCTCATTATTAAAGCCTTAGGCTCCACGGACACTCGGCTGAAGGCTTGTCTGAGGCTTGAAGAGGAGGGTGGCGGTGACTCCGCGGCTACTCGGCGGAAGGCTTGCTTGAGGCTTGAAGAGGAGGTGGCGAAGGCAGTGACTCCGCGGACACTCGGCGGAAGGCTTGCTTGAGGCTTGAAGAGGAGGGTGGCGGTGGCGGTGACTCCGCGGCTACTCGGCTACTCGGCGGAAGGCTTGAAGAGGAGGGCGGCGAGGTCGTCGGGGGTGGCGCCGCGGAAGTAGGTGGAGACGGGCTGGGTGGCCAGGAAAGCCTTTACTTCAGCAGGGGCGTAGCGGAGGCCGGTCATCTTGGCGGCAAGATCCTGGGCAGGGGTGTCGAAGAGGAAGTCGCCGGAGAAATCCAGACGGGCGATCAAGCCGCGGTCCACACGGATGTCGGCCTCTACGGTGCCGCAGGAGAGTTTGGCCTTGCAGCGGAAATCGGCTTCGTGGGAGTGGCCGTAGATGAAATCCCAGGTGGAGAACTTCTCGTCGGCCTGTCTGCGGACCTCGGCGACCTGCTCGGCGGACAAAGGCATCTGACCGTCACCTGCGGAGAGAATCTCCTGGAGCGCGGCCTGAAGCTCGTCAAGGGACTTGAACTGCGGGAGGTACTCCTTCAGATTCGCCACACGGCTCTTGACCGAGGAGATACCCTTGGCCTGCATCTTAGAGCCCTGCGTGTCCAGCACGTGCGTAAGCGTGTCAAGATCAACGTCATACATCAGCGTGCCGTGGATGATCTCCTGATTATGGGAGACGCGGCGGGCGTAGCCTGAGACCTTTCTTCCTTCTACGAATATGTCGTTGCGGCCTGTCAGCTCGGCTGGTACGCCAAGGCTGCGCAGAGCGTCCACCATCGGCTGAGGGGACGGGTTCCTGCCGATGATCGTGTAGTTCATGTTCTGGAGATCGTGATAGACGGCTCCGCCTCCGGTCACACGGCGGGCCAGCGTGATGCCGTGCGAATTGAGATAGTCCAGATTCACCTCGCTGTAGGCGTTCTGGTTCAGGCCTATGATCACTGCCGGGCGGTTCCTCCAGAGGAAGAAGTACGGTTCCTCGGACGGAATGTTCTCAAGGCAATATTCATCGAACGCAAGGTTGAAATACGGGTCGGTGGAGTTGTTGATCAGATATTTCATTTCACATTTAATATTATGTAATCCTTAAAAAATAACTTGGTAATCTTTGATTGTCTTTATGTCTTTTTTCCATCAGTCATGTGCCACCGGCACACTCCTTCTTCTAAAAGACATCTATCCTCGAAAATACCGCCAAATCTTTACCAACTTATTTTTTAACGCTTACTTAACTAACTGACAGTGAAACGAAAGGGCATCCTCGTGGTTCAAGTATTCAGACCACGACAGTGTTCTGTCCGCTGATTATCAGGACATTATCCGCCACTGATTTCTAATACGCCCGGCCGTACATCTTCGGGGAGTTGAAGGCGGGGTGTGGCCGGAGAGGCGGAAGAGTTCGGGGATGGTGACGAACTCGTAGCCACGGGCCTTGAGGGCGGGGATCAGGGTCTTCATGGCCTCTACGGTGCGCTCGTTCGTGTCGTGGAAGAGGAGGATGCGGCCATCCTCGACGCGGGCGAGGGTCTTGGTCACACGATCCTCGACCGGCATGTCGGCCCTCCAATCCTGACAGCTCAGGCCGGCTATGAATATCTTCCCGCCGACCACCTCGGCGACGTGGGCGTTGTGTGCCGTGAAGGGAGGACGGAGGTACACAGGCTTCGCACCGGCGTAGGCCTCGATCAGGGAATCGGTCTTGGCGACCTCCGCAAGAATCAGAGAGTCAGCAATCTGCGTGAGATTAGGGTGGGAATAGGTGTGGTTCTCCACATCACATCCCATCTGAACCATCCGCCGGATGATCGGGACGGTCTCCTCCGTGACGTTCTGACCGATCAGAAAGAACGACGCATTCACACTGTTCTCCTCCAGCACGTCCAGCATCATAGGAGTGAACTTCAGGCTCGGCCCGTCGTCAAATGACAAAGCGACATACTTCGGCTTGACATCTGCCGATAGGTCTTCTTGTGCAAGAGCCGTCAAATGGCACATGATCGCTGCCATCATCACCAATATTACCTTCATATTCAAATAGTTAATAATCCATATTCCCGCAACGGAGCGTCAGAAAAGTTGAAAGATTATGATTCGGAGCGTAGCGACAGAAGGGGTTCGGGGAATCCCTTCCCCGTGCCCCCAGGGGCTGTCACGAAGTGACTGGGGGTAATTAGAGTATGGTGAATTTCACCATACTCTTAAAATCCCCTTCCGAACATAGACCAGTACTTCGCCTCAAGCTCCTTCCAGCGGGCGGCGCATTTGTCGTGGATCTCAGCGGTATAGGCGTTCAGCAGCCGCGCCCTCTTGCGAGCCGAAGCGTTTGAATATTCAGCCTCAAGCTCAGGCAGGCCTTCGAAGGTCATCGCCTCCATCTCCAACACATTGTCGGTGAACTCCTTCTTGGTCTTCTGCCACGAAAGGGTGGCCAGCTTGTTGGCGCGGCGGAACTCCCACAGCACGCTGTTCGGGTAGTATTCCTTCTGGCCGCACTTTTCAAAGGCAGCAGGGAGTTTCGTGCTTCCGCAGAAAATCGGAATGCGAGGGCTCTGCGCCGGGTTGTCCACAGCGTACCAGCAGACTCCCCCGATGCCGTCCGGCAGCCACGAGCGACTCTGGATGACCGTTGAATATGAACACCAGGCCACCGCCAGCGTCCTCTTGAAATCGATCACGCCCGGAGCGATGCTGTTCAGCGTGTTGCGCATCGGGGTTGTCAGCCAAGGATTGGCCAGAGGGCTCATCTCCTTGTGGGCGGGAACGCCGTCCTTCTCAGGCACATCTATCGTCCAGTTCTTGCACATGTCCCATTCCGTGCCTTCGTAAGTGTCTCTCAACAAAGCCATTACCTTCCTGACATCCACCAGCGAATCCGGCTTTACGGAGAATGGGAAATCCTCCATACCGTACTTCAGTCCGAGCGACGGAGCCAGCTGGTCAAACACCCTGAACTCCCTCTCACGGTAGTTTCGGCCTTGAGCGTAAGAGCAGACGATCACCTTCCAAAAAACGAAATCGCCCTTACCATCCCAAAGGCCGTTGTCGATAGCCACCTGCTCAAGGTTGTCGGAAGCCATGAAATTCTCGGTGTCAGCGCGGTCGATCCTACCGATTCTCGGAATGTTGGCGGAGATCCCGACGTGCTCGTCCGGAATCCTCTGGGCCGCCCAGGCCGCGCCGATCCTATGCTTGCCGACTCCCACGATCTCAAATTGCCAGACCTCCTTCGGATCGGAGACCGTAAGACATTCACCACCATCCCCGTAGCCATATTCCTCTGCCAAAGAGCCCATCACTTTGACGGCCTCACGGGCGGTGGCGCTCCTTTCCAGCGCCAGACGGCAAAGCTCCTCGATGACCAGCGGCGCGTCGTGGTTGATCAGGGTGTCCGGCCCCGTGAACGTCGTCTCACCGATGCCCACCTGCTTCTCGTTCAGCGAAGGGTAGCCGGTGTTGACGAATGAATATGTATGCGCGACCTGCGGAATCTCTCCCACTATCTTGATCCCTGCGGTGTCGGTCACGAACTTGGTCTTGCGCCAGTTCTTGCAGATCGGAGTCACGGAACCCGGCTTGTGATCCTTCGCTGGAACGATATTCACCCAAGTGTGCGAAGTGCCGTCGCAAGTGTGCGAGGTCATCACCGACCCGTCCGTGCTGGCCAGCCTCCCGACCACAATGCTGGTGCACTCCAGCCCCGAATTCTCATCATCCTGAGCCCAGGCTCCGAATCCCGCAGCCACAAAAGCCGCCAGCGTCACAAGAATTTTTCTCATCTCTATCTTATTGTTTGTTCATTCTCAAAGACTTGCGAACATCCGCTTACCTGACAGGACCGGCGATGCTGACACAAGCGTAAAACAAAGTTTATTATCCAGGCTAAGTAATCTTTACCAACTTATTTTTTAACGCTTACTAAGATACAACTAAAACCGAGATTTTTCAAAAAAAAGACTTTTTCAAGTGGACTCAATTGTTCATCTTTCTGTTCGATTGCAGGTTCTCCACATACAGAGGCAAATGATGGAGATTTGTAGCATCCGCATCGGTTCTAACTTGAACTAGAGGATAAAAAGAGGGCAAAGAAGAAAGCAGAGGGTTCTGCTCCCGTCTTCACCCTCTTGGTTAAAGGCTATTATTTACTTGCCAATACATTCTATTGCCATAGGGTTTCCTACAGTGGTTATCATAGGAGTTGGATTGACTACTGAAGTCTGAGGGTTGAGATAATATATGCCCTTGGTGTTCGCTGAAGCATTGCAGATGGCCAAGCCGTCTTTATACTTAGAGACCAATATACCATAGCCGTTGGACAATTCCAGCCCTTTTATTTTCGTCATCTTCCGATTGTATAGGTCAAAGACTACGGCTCTGCTCGATATAGAGGAATGTCCTGTTTCTCCGGGTCTGTAATAACCTGGAATATCAACATATCCGTAGGCTTTACCATTGGCCACATAACAAATGGAAGCAGCCCAACCTGCTGTTTTCTCTTCTCCTTCGATAGTTGCACCGGTTATCGTCCAATGGTACGTGGGATCAAAATCCGTATCACCCTTTTTTATTCGCAGTATGCCAGCCTTATGTCCTGCTACCATTCCGAAATTGCCGAGACAAGAGATGTATATATCCCCTTTTTCATCCATGAACAAAGACTTCGGGTCAATGGGACGTGTAGCTTGAGAGAAACCGCTGGCTTTCTCCGAAATCATCTTGACCAGCTTGTCCCTCCTTGTGTCAATAACGGCAACATCTGCTTGTTTGTAATTTTCCGGGCTTGTCCAACCACCCACCATCTGACTTAGACCTGCAAACACGTAGCCGTCACGTTCTATCATGATTCCTATGTCGGGATTATTGTCTTGTATGCCTAAAGATGTCAGGTCTATCTCTCCCGTCTTCTGCATGGTTTCAGGATTAAAAATGTAAATCTTTCCCAATCCTGCAAGCGACAGATACGCCTTTGTAGGAGACAGCTTGACGAGACTATTGGCACTGTTATTGGCAGGCAATGGCATACTGCCCGCTTTCTGCAAACCACCGTTTACGCGGCGATACCTGACCAGTTCATTCTTGTCCATAGTCATGTGATAGCTCGGGAATACATAGACCTCATTACCTATCACCACCGGGTAAGAACTTCCAAAGGGAACATTTATGCCATTCTTATTGTCTACAGTCATCGTCGCGCCCAACTTGGGCTCGTCAATAAGTTGCATATAGACTGTTCCATCCATACCCGTAGCATTGGGTAAGGCTGTCAGTAGCAGTACATTTCCCGTACCTCCTGCTATGAGAGTGTCCGGATCGTTCTTGTCACATGAGTTGAGACACAGTGCAGCAAACATGGCTGCTGCGATAATCATTTTCTTTTTCATTGCTTTTTTGTTTAATTGATTATTAGATGAATTATTACTTGAATACATATCTGAATCTGACGGTGAAACTACGTCCCGGCAAGGGGCGATTGAATTCGCTGATCATTTGTGTATCGGTCAGGTTGTTTATTTTCCCCATAATGAAGTAGCGTCCATTGCCGAAACTCTGCTCAAAGCCCATACTGCATGAGATGGTTCGCGGTATGCGATGCTGTTGGAATTGGCTTTGCTCGAAATCATAAAGATATTCCTCCACGAATGATGCATCGCTAAATATGCGCGTGTTCATACCTTTGCCCCCGAATAGATTCTCCTTGTGAAACTCCAGTCCTGCATTTGCCATCAGATAAGGTATATTGGGCATGCGACTGCCCTTTGTCGGATTGGCAACAGTGGTGTTCTGCTCATACTTACGCGTGTCTCGCAGGTCTTGGTAGGTTGCATTTACGTAGCCATAGAGCCAGCGTGTAACATCTGCTTTCACCTCTGCTTCCACACCAAAAGTCCTCATTTCTCCAAAATTTTGATACTGCGATTGCAGGAAGCCTCCTGTAAAACGAATCATATTCAGTAGATACATGTAGAACCCGTTTACTTCTATCTGCAAGTTGCTGGGAGACTTTCCTGTCAGGTCGAACAGCATTCCCACGTTTACGCTTGTGTTACGCTCCGGAATCAAATTGCCTGCAGGGGCAATGACATAACCATCTCCCAGCAGTTCTTCTTCCGACGGAAGCCTTACATCATACCCGAGAGAGGCTTTTGCCATCAAGTTGGGAGTAATACGGTAACGAAGCGCATTACTGATACCGAAATCATTTTTGTGGGTATCTATATCTTCCGCTGAATTTGTCAGAATACTAGCCATCCGCGTTTTCATTGAATAGTAGTAATACTTGATATTGACAGAATTGAGGAATTTATCGTCAGAAGAGCGATAGTCGTAGTTCACCCCAGCCACCCAACTGAGCATATTGCTTGGGAATTCCGTACGGTAGCCTATTACCTTGTCCTTCATTGCATCTTCGGGGTCGGCATGGGCATATTTCAACAAAGAATTGAAGTTGACCGAATGATTATCATTGACAAGATAGTTGAGATTCAATTTATGCTGCAATAGATGCTTGTTATTCACCAACAATGATGCCCATTTCCCGATTTCTCCACCGAATTTCGAAACCGCCGGATAATGCGTACCGTCCCAATGTGTGCGATGAGAAGCGGTATCAGTAAAATGAGAGTTGGTATAAACATACCCCAGTTGCCAATCCAAGTCCAGTCCTTCCAAGAGAAAGTTCTCCTTCTCCATCTTGTTGGCGATAATAAAAGCATCGGAATGGCTGTGGGCATACTGAATGTTAGACTCTATTCCCTGTACATCCTTGTAGGTACGTATGAAGATTGGTTCAAATTCCACCAAGTCAAACCACCATTTCCGTGCCTTAAAACTGCCGCCGACAACTGCCTTCTTGAACTTGTCGTGATCTCGGGTTATCGTAAGTCCCTCTTGAAAGGGGGATTTCATCTTGTAGTTATTATCGGAATAGTTATAAAAACCTCCCAACCCGAACTCTATACCTTTTGGCGCAATGTTCATTTTGCTCACCACGGATGCTTTGTGAGTGTTGAAACTACCGTAAGAATAGTTCACGTCCAAATACTTGGGCGGATACTCCTTGATGACAATATTTACCGCTCCACCCACGGCGGAACCCCCGAATTTGGCGGGAACAATTCCTTTGTATATCTCAATGCGATCGATCATTTCCACCGGAATATCATTGATGTCGATAAAATCGGAATTGTCATTCATCGGCTGTCCGTCAATGAAAAGCCCAATGCGTTTCCCTTCCAACCCTCGTACGGAAATACGAGAAGTACTGCCCACTCCTCCCATTGTCCGCACGGTGATACCGGCTGTTTTTGCTAAAACATCCTGCACATTGTTGACTGTCCCTTGTATCTGACTCATGCTGATTACAGATATAGGCATTGCCTGCTCACGTATTTTACGGGCTTCGCTTTTGCCCATCACCACCACCTCATCCAACGATTTGGAATCGGCTTTCAGACGGATGATGATTTTACTGCCTCTCTCGTTACCCACTGTGACCTTACGGGTTTGGGTGCGATACCCCATAAAACTCACGGTAAGCGTATAGGTGCCTGTGGGAATATCAGAAAAAGAGAAATCCCCATGCTCATCTGTCGCAATGCCCTTTTTCAGCTCCTCGATAAAGATAGTTGTTCCGGGCAGTGGATCTTCGCCTGAGTCGTCGATAACCACGCCCGTAATCCGTCCGCCCCCTGTTTGGGCGGAGACACTGATGCTCATGAGCATCAGTGATAAGAAAAGATAGATTACCTTCTGTTTCATTGTTTTATTACTTTGGACTAAAAATTATATTTTGCCTTTGCCCATATTTCTGAATTGTTTTTGTACCTACCGAATATCCCCTCATTGCCTCCAAACCAATCATAACCTACCGATAGTCGGATGTGGTCATTCAGCGCATAGGAGGAGGTAAAGCGGCTGAACCATCCCTCGTGGTTGAGGTCGAAATAGGTGAAGTTGGATAATTGTAATGTACTATCCAACAGTTTTTTAGACACATTGAGCGTGAGGAGTGACTGATGACGAGGTTGTGCTATTTGATTTTCATATCGCAGAATACTTTCCGAAGAAAACTGCGCCATCACCATCCATTCATGAGGCGCATACCAATCCACGCCCACGAGATAATTCACCGTGTTGAAGCCCTTCTGCTCCATAGCTCCCGCCTCGGGTTTGTAGCTGAAATGCTTGTCCACATTGAATGCTGCTTCGCCACGCAGGACAAACTGCCCCAACGGCTTGGATATATCTCCTCCGAAGAATCCCATGCGGTAATATTGCGGAGATACGGTCATGTGGTTGCCTGAAGACCGATAAGTAATCATGGGCATCTTGTTCCACGTATGCAATGCGGCAAGAGAGACATCCACTCCCGGCAAGGTGAAGCAGAGTCTTCCTCCATATTCTATATTGGAAAAGTGGAGTTTTGGACTACTTCCGTCCTCATTCCAGACAAGATGCAGAGCGGTGTTTTTAGGCAGCACACTCCATGGATTTTCGGCATCGGTCGGCAACTTATATCCCTCGAAGGTCGGCACGGCAAGCAACTCCAATTTCATCTTCTCATTAAAGACAAAAAAGCGCAGAGCATTGACCGGCATACGAATGTCATCGTAATCTTGTGCCAAGAATTCCGTCATATCCATCGGAGAAACCAAGTCGATGATACGCACTCCGTCTGCCACACCCCAAATGACCAATTGCCGACCGAGGCGAAAGCCCCAGTGCTCCTCCCTGTGGTCAAGATATGCCTCTCGCAACTCAAAACCCGTGCGTCCTTTCAGCAAGGCATTGTGGGTGGCATTGAACGAGACAAAGAGCGTCGAACTGCCAAAACTTTTCCCTATTTCCCCCCTTACCCGAGTGCGTGAGGACATAAAGTCGTTCGGCTTCTTGGAACGGACGGCATGATAGGTATCAACAAAGCCTTTGAGTTGCCACGATGAATCCCCTTCTTCCTGTCCCCATGCGGCGTGTAGGGACAAGAGTGAGAGAAACAGCAGCAAAAACTTTATAGAACGATTACTTGTGTTTGTCATCAGAACCTACCTTTCTCCAAAGTGGTAACATTGAATTTTGTCTCCTCCATGGGAAGGTCATACTTGGGATTCTTAATTTCAAGAATCGTTTGATGCTCTGTCTGCACATTGGTCATGTGTAGTTTCTGTGCAACCCAGAATCCTGCTACTTTGGCAATGTCCGATAATTCAAGACGGCGGTGCAGCTTCCCCATTTTGTCATAATACTCCACCTTGACGGCTATCAGACAGTCTTGGCGTATGAAGGCTATTTTCTTGGAATAAATCTCGCGTTTGTCTTTGGGCGTAGATTCCAATTTCCAACACTTATGCCCATCTATTTCTTCTTCACCCAGAAGTTTGTGCGTGTCCTCATCCACGTTGCGACTGCCCATATCATCGTAGGTAAAGTCACTGCCCATAAAGTAATCTTGCTTGGCAGACGAGCCGCTGATACGTCGGGTTTTCTTCATGGCGGGCAGGTAGAGCCATTTATCATCGTCCTTGTCGGGATCGTCGTAATCCCACGTGAGAAAGCCCGTACCTTTTACGTAACCGGGGTACTGGAAGAACATAATGCTCTTGCGGTCTTTCTTTCCTTTGCCCACGTCGACGGAGTAAGAAATCAGTTTGCGCTCGCGCACGGCTCCGCGCTTATTAATCAGTTTCATCACCAATTCCGATTGACGGGTATCGCCATCGGGACGGTCTTTTACTTTTTGGGCAATCTCTCTGCCCGTCTGAGCCCTTGCCGTGGCGGCAAAAGCCAATACCACCAAACTTGTTAAAATAATTCTTTTCATCATGATTGATGTTTTGTTGTTAATTTTATCCCATTGACTTTTCAAGCATCTTCCGATAGGTCGCCGATTGTGCCTGCAACTCTGCGTCAGTGCCCATAGCCTCAATCTTGCCTTGATTGAGCAGCACGATTTTATCGGCTCCGCGAACGGTACGCATCCGATGAGCGATAACAATGACCGTCTTGTTTTTAATCAGCTCCGACAAAGCCTCCTGTATCAGACTTTCGTTTTCCACGTCGAGCGAAGCAGTGGCTTCGTCCATCAGGATGATGGGAGCATCTTTCAGTATGGCTCTTGCAATGGAGATGCGCTGGCGCTCGCCACCGGAAAGCCGCTCGCCGTTTTCACCGATGACGGTTTCCATGCCTTCGGGCATACGGTCGATAAACTCATCGCAGCGAGCTATTTTGGCAACGCGGGCAATCTCTTCGTCCGTAGCTCCTTTCTTACCTATACGGATATTATCTTTTATGCTGGCGTTGAACAGCACCACATCCTGAAAGACAATGGCGTAGTTCTTCAGCAGCGTTTCGGGGTCTATCCGGCTGATGTCCTCGCCCCCTAATAGTATCTTACCTTTCTGAATATCCCAAAAACGGGCAGCCAGCTTGGCGAGTGTGGTCTTGCCGCTTCCCGAAGGCCCGATGAGGGCGGTAACCTCGCCCTGTCTGGCAGTGAAACTTACGCCGTTGATGACGGTATAGTCCTCATAACCGAACTCGACATCTTTGAAATCTATACTGTAATCTTTGGGGTTCATTTCCAGTTTGCCTTCCTGAACGGGCATTGTTTTTATCTCTTTGATACGCGCCACTACACCGTCGAGAGCCACGATCATCGCCATAAAGGTGAGAATGCCCTCGATAGGCAGGTAGATGCTTGCCGTGAGAATGAGATAGGCGATATAGACAAGGATGTTGATCTGTCCGGCAATCAGCATGTTGGCACCGACAATCGCCACAGTGACGATGCCGAGCTTCATCAGCATACCCGCCAGTGAGGTGGCAATGCCGGCGGAGAACTCCGCTTTTATCTTTGTACGGGTATTGCTGTCCAATTTATGATAGAATTCGTTCAATGACCGTTCTTCCAGATTATAGGATTTGATTTCCTGTATCTGGTCTATCTTCTCCTGTAAATCGTCGAACACCTCGCGATTGGTTTTCACGTGTGCGTCCACAGCCTTCCGTTGTTTCTTTTTGGAAAGTGAAAAGGCCAGCAACGCGACGGGAATAACCCATAATGCCGCCAATCCGAGCTGCCAATTGTAGGCGAGTATCATAATGGAAATGATAATCGTGGAAATGGAAGTGGCATAGATATGTGGCACGGAGTGCGAAAATATCTGTTCATAAAGTTGCAAGTCGCTCATCATGGTTGCCGAAAGGTCGGACACATCACGTTTGCCGAAATAAGAGAGTGGCAGTTTTTTCAGGCGGTTGGCTATGTCGATACGTGAATTGGCACTCTCGTTATAAACATTGTCGTAAAGGCGCACATAGTCCCACCTTGCCACGATAAACATCACCAATAACATCACTACGATGATGACAATATAATTCACAAGGGTCAGTTCTGCCGGTGTGGGAATACCCTCCAAACCGCCCAGATACTGGAAGAGAAACATAAATCCGACAATGGGCGGAAACATCTTGGTCAGATTAAGGATGGTATGAGAGAAAATAGACTTTTTCAGGTTCTTCGCTCCCTGATCCGACATGGCGTATTTTTGCTTTAAGAAATTATTCATTTTTACCTCCTATTTTCCAGTTGGCGGCTTTTTGATATTCGTCCCACAGTTTTTTGTAGGCGCCGCCTTGGGTTAACAATTCGTTATGTGTACCGCTTTCCACTATTTTGCCGTTTTCCATCACAAGGATCCTATCGGCATTAACCACGGAAGATAGTCTATGGGCAATCATTAATGTGGTTTTGTCCTTCGACAGTTCCTTGAACGAAGCCTGAATGATATGCTCATTTTCAGGGTCGGCGAAGGCGGTTGCCTCGTCGAGAATGACAAAGTCGGCGTTCTTCAGGAAAGCCCTCGCAATGGAAAGTCGTTGTGCCTCTCCGCCTGAGAAATAGGTTCCCTTGGTGCCGTAAACCGTATCCAAACCCTTTTCTAAATTATCGACAATCTCTTTGGCTCCGGCCCTGACAAGAGCTTGCTCTATCTCCTTGTCACTGGCATTGGGATTACCGAGCAGCAGGTTCTCGCGCAGGCTCATCTTAAAGAGCTTGGACATTTGGAACACAAAAGCGATCTTTCGCATCAGCGCAGTTTTCTCATATTCCTTGATGTTAGTGCCTCCGACTAAAATTTCGCCTTCATCGACATCATAGAAACGGGCTGCCAAACGTGCCACGGTGGTTTTTCCGCCCCCCGAAGCACCGACCAAGGCAACAGTTTCTCCTTTGTTCACTTTAAAAGACACATTGTCCAGCACTTTTTCTTTCCCGTATGAAAACGAGACGTTCCTGAACTCCAGCCCATCATCAATTGCCGTTTTTCTGCCATAAGCGAAGTCGTCGTAATCCAAAGCGGCGTCAATTTTATCCAATGCCAACTCGGCCAAGTAGATGAAGTTTTGAATAGATGCACTACGCATCATAAAAACACCGAATACCGGACCTATCAACAGATAGATAACAGAATTGCCCAGCACCTGCCGCATGTCGCCGCCTGTGGTGATCAGCATGATGGCAACGGGTACCAAGAAGAATGCTGTGGAACTTGAAATTGCCTCGTACAGTGACATTTTGTTTTTGAATCCCATGCTCCACCGTACCACGAAATCTTTCATCTTTACGATAAGCGAATAGAAACGTTCGAAACTCTCCACGCTTTGGGCAAAGGTCTTCACAACCGGTATGCCGCGCACGTACTCCACCGATTCGGCGGAAAGGTTAGCAAGTCCTTCGTAGTATTCTTCCCGCATCTTCATACCCTTTTTGGTGCTCATGGTTGCCATCAACAATATGCTTATGACCATCGGGATAAGGCTTACCAATCCTAATCGCCAGTCGAAAAGGAAGAAAAATACCAACAACACGATGGGCGAAACAATAGTCATGGCAAAGTCCGGCAGCTGATGCGCCAGCATGGTGTGGGTCTCGCCCGCTCCATCGACAATGGTTTTACGTAGGTTACCGCTTTCGCGGTTGGCAAAAAAACCCAACGGTTTCGTCATCATCTTCTTCACACTGAGCTTGATGATGTTCGACTCTACCTCGAAAGCGAAGAGATGAGATACCATTAACGCAAAGAAATAGAGCAACATTCCCGCTGCGGCAAAACTCGCCGCTAGAATTGCATAATACCGTATGGAAACTCCATCGACACTATTGCTCAAAATAATCCCGCTGACAATCTTATGGATATATACCATAGGCATCAGTACCATAATACCCGAGAGGGCTGAAAAAAGCATCGCCAGCGGAAGCATATAGCCCTTCTTGCCTGCGTATGGCAGCAACCGCTTCAAAACGGGTGTTTTCTTCTGTTTTTTTGTAGTATTCATTTGTATTCAATTATGTTTGTTCATTCAACCCGAGTTTCGTTTGTATCTGTCTCCTTACCGAACAGGCGGAACTTTTGGATCAATATGGGAGTGACACAGAGGTCGGCAAGTAGTGCCAATACAATACCTGCCACGGAGAGTACCCCCATGTGTATAAAGGAAAGCCCCTCGGAAGTGGTATAAACGGCGAAGTTGGTACAGATTACTATACTTGTCAGTACTATCGGTGTTCCAATAGTGCGGAACGAGCGGAGAATCGCATACCGATAATTACCCCGACGGTCGAATTCCAAATGCACGTGGTTAATGAAGTGAATGGTGTCATCCACCGCCAACCCGAGAATCATAGGCATAATGGTGGCGGTCATCATATCCAACGGATATCCCAACCATCCCATCAGACCTCCAACCACCAACGCAGGAGTAACATTGGGTATCAAACCGATAAGCCCGATGCGCACACTACCAAAGGCAAGCATCATCAAGATACAGATGATAAGGAGGGAGATAGCGAATGAAACCATCTGTCCACGGGCTATATACTGCATCATAACCGTAAATTGAGGGATGCTGCCCACAGTAGCAACTGTAGCTTGAGGGAAGAGCTTATTGGCGTAAGCAACTATATCGTGTAGCTCCCGTTCTGTTTCCCCTGAATCGTATGAATTCATTTCGACCATCAGGCGAAGACGTTGATAATCATAATCGATCCAATACTCTGCCTCACTACCTCCTGCATTTTCATAAAGGAGTAGCAACTGTGCCACCTCTTCAGGATTGTGAGGGATAGTATAATAAGAGGCATCCCCATCGTGCAGGGTTTGGTTCAGGTCTTTTAGGATATTCAATACCGTGGTTGTGCGCTTGGTTAATTTATACCTGTCTGCGTGTTGTGCTAAGGAATCTAATCGCACAAGGATTTCGGGCGATTTTGCCAATCCATTATCAGGCAGTTCTATCATCACATCATAGGTATAGACAGACCCAAGTTCGCTTTCACCCACTTCCAAAAGGTTATTGACGTAAGCTATCTTTCGCCCCATGGTTCGCTCCACGTCAAAGGCGGTCTCTATTTTTGTGAATTGATAGATAAGAGCGACTGTGATCACTCCGGTAAGCCATAGTATCAAAGTACCATGTTTAAGAACACCGATACCTACCTTCTCTAATTTTCTGTCCAACCATCGTCCTCCTGTTTCCTGCACTTTGGGATGCGGTTTCCCGTCCTTACCAAAACTAAGGAGCACAGGCATCAGTGTAATGGCTATAAAGAACGCCAGCATCACGCATGAAGAAGTAGCTATACCGATAAAACGCATAGGCTGCATCGGTATGGCGAGGAAGGAAAGCAAGGCGGCAAAGGTGGTGAGTGCGCTGAACAGCACCGGCCATCCCATTTCCCTGACAGTTTCTTCTACTGCTTGTGTCCTCTTTCCATGCATGAGGAATTGGCGTTTGAAATAAGAATACACGTGGATGTTGTATGCAATGGAAACGGCAAATGTCAATAGCATGGGAATCATCACCATGCCACTATCTATCGTCATACCCACGTAACCTAACATACCGTACACGATGATGATGGAGCCAACAGCTGTGACAAGCGGCACGACCACTCCTCTAAAGGAGCGCGTTACCAATAGCAGGATAAGTATGGAGATTAGGGTGGCGATACCCAGTACACGGGGCATTTCCTTACTTATCCATTTCATTTTCATAGCGGTAACATAGGGCAGTCCCGTTCCCTTGGGATGGAGCTTCTGGTATTTGTCCTTGGTGATGATATGCTCCAGCTCGTTACCCGTCAGCACCTCAGGAGCAACGGCATTCTTCCCCTTGTTCCACACCGAGTCTTCTGGGAAAGTACGCAGCTTGAGTATAATCCATGAGAGCGTTCCGTCTTTGGAAACGAGCCGTTCTGCAACGTGAGGTTTCAGGTAAGCCTTGTGGCGTATCTCTTCTAGTTGCGCCGGATCTGACGGTATTGTTTCGGGGACAATCTGTTCGATAGTCATACCCTCCTCACTGCCCACCATAAATTCGATGTCGGTGAGCGACGTTATTTTGTCGGCATACGAAAGGCTGTCCATCATCTCGTTGGTGAGTTCACGGATAAGTTGCAAATTCTCTTTCGTAAACAAATTGTCGCATCGGGTCAGTACCGCCGCGAAATTGTCATTGCCGAATATATCCTTGAACTCTTCTGTCTTAACAAGCATCGGATCGTCTTCGAGAAAGTAGTCTTCCCACGAAGCACTCACCTTGAAGTATCTTAACCCTGTAAATCCTATGGCAAAGACGAGGATAGATAAGCTTAGTACCAGCCATCGTCTTTGTATCATCCATTTGCCCCGACGAGCGAACCAATCATTGATTCTTTCTATTTTCATATCATTTGCTGTTTGTAAGTTGTTTCATTCATTGAGGGCGGATAAAAGCGATCCGGCTTCTGATAATCGCTTCGAGATTGTTTACTCAAAAACGAACAAAAGTCTGTTCTGTTCAAAAACAAAGCGAGCCGCCCCAAATGGGCGACTCGTTCTATGGAATATATATGTTATTGAAACATCCCGTTTCATACGTTTGATTGTTAAGGTAAGTGCCATAATTCTGTCTGAGTACATTCAGTACCGTTATTTTCGTCTTTCGTTGTAATCATCTCTTTATCCGAAATATCTTTGCGATAGGTGTTTCTCCGATTTTGCGTAATCCAAGATTCCTCACAAAGGAAAAGTCCACCTACTCTCTGTACAAGAGTTAATTCTTCATTATTAATAATATTAGTGACACTCATATACTGTTTGTTTTTATTCTACTGGAACAGGAGGAAGTCTTATTTCCAACCATTTTCTTTTCTCTGTTACATTCCACATTCATAAGCTTTTTCCATCCTCCCGTGCTAAAGTGGATATACTCACCAATAAAACATTCTATTTCCTCTTGGGAGAGTTCTTCATGCAGTACCACTTCTTTCATCATATTCATCCACCAAGAACAAGTGAAATGCATAAAGAATGGAGAAATCTGGGTGTGTAAATCCGGATAGAGTTCTTTCATTCTCTCCAGATATTCCATGCCGATTGCAGAGCTTTTTCCAATCCACCGCTCCCAATAGTCTTTGAATCGGGAATCTTGTGTGTCGAGAAACAGCAACTTAAGTTCTTTGCGATAACGGCTTATAATGCCCATCACCTCCTGCATGGTTTTACGATGATACTCCTCTGAGGTGAAAATTTCAAGGGAAAGACTTTCGTCTCGGTTATGATTATCCAGCATGCCGTTCATCGCCTCTAAAAGCGGATGTAGGACAACAGCCAGCAAATCTTCTTTACAGGGATAATAATTGTATATATTACTCAGACCAACACCCGATAGTTTGGAAATTTCACGCATCGACACAGCCTTGTATCCTTTTTGGAGAAAGGCTTCCCGGGCTGTTTTTAGCAATAACTTGCGTGTATAATCCTTTGGCGTTTGCATAGAGCGACATACATTGTCTCAATTTGGTTGCAAAGTTCTTATTATTTCCCTGTATAGACAATACCTAAAAAAGGTGATTTTTTTCCGAATACGTCGCCATTCTCTCCGGGAATACCGATTTATTGGAGAAGGCAAAGTTGGAAAAGAAGATTGCCGGTTTGGACAGCGAACGGCAGGCGTTCATTCGCAGCAAGTCTTCCTCCAAAGACCTTTTCGACCTTTCGCAGAACAAGTTCTTCGTGACGGGAGAAAGCGGAATGAAGTACAGCTACAACAACGGCAGGATTGCGGCAGACCCGCAACTCGCAGCCCTTGACCGCAAGATACAACTAAAACCGACATTTTTCTAAAAAAACGCTATAATTTAGTCGCATTGGCTACTCTTTTAAATGGCATCCAAATTGTTCCTGAATGCGTTCTTTCGTTTTCGATGTTGCGGATTCAGAATATTTTCGGTAACTTGCCATTGCTGGTCAATAAGGTTGGCCGGACATTGTTATATGACTTTAATTTGTTGAAAATTACAAAGTTACGAATATTATACAATGGAACCACCCATATACAGTTATTCTCTTTGCATCGCGCTACCGCTGATGTTGTTCTTCGGCTTTTATTTTTTGCTGGCCCCAACCCCGGAAAAGGCCATTTTTGATAATTATCTACGCTCCAGGCGGATAATGGGTTTGGCGTTGCTGCTGCTTGCGGCAAACTATTCGGTGCATTTCTTCTTCGGGGTAAGGTTCAGGAGTGTCCATGCGGCCATATTGATGAATCTGTCCACCTATTTTCTGTGCTATTACCTATTCAGCTCTGCATTGATAACACTGCTTAACCGTTTCTATATCACACGAAAAAGGATCTGGACGCACATTATCCTATGGATCATATTCTCCGGTCTTTCCGGGATTGTATTGTTTTTGTTCCCGGACGGAATAGTGCAGAAAAGCATTTTGCTGGCTTTGGCGGCATGGCTGGTGGTTTACGGACTGGTGCTGTCTCGCAGACTCATTGTCTCATACCGCAGAGCTATCCGGATTTTCGATGACACGCATGCCGATGATATGGGTGCGTATATAAAATGGTTGTCCGTCTTTACCTATTGGGCGCCCTTGTTCGGCATCGGATGCGGATTGCTCACTTTCTTGCCTGATGAATATGTTTATATATGGATTCTGTCATCGATTCCGTTTTACGTCTATCTCTACTGTTGCTACCAGAACTATCTGCTGTTTTACGAGCAAGTGGAAAACGCGATGGTAGCGGAGATGACTTCGGAAGATGACGGTCTATGTGATCATAAGCCGGAACAGGCACAGAGGCAAGACACTCCTTTTTACCATGCAGAGATAGCCGGAAAAATCAAAGGGTGGATTGACGCCGACGGTTTTGTTCAATCCGGCCTGACCATAAAGGAGCTTTCGGACATGCTTCATACCAACCGAACCTACCTGTCCGAGTACATCAATACGACGTATGGCACATCGTTCCGCGATTGGATAACCTGCCTTCGCATTGATTATGCGAAACGTCTGCTTACCCAAAATCCCAAACTGACGGTTGCCGACATTTCCGAAAGATCGGGGTTTCTGTCTCCAAGCCATTTCATTAGGTTGTTCAAGGAAAAAACAGGGCAAACTCCTGTCAGATGGAGGAAAACAGAGGCGGAATAATGCGCTGCATTATGGCTGATGGAAATAGCCTGAACGACAAAAAATAGCCTGAACGAAAAGACTAAAATAATCTAAACCGCAAGGATGTGCGATTCTGACAATTGAGACATTCTTTCTACGCAAGAATCAGGCGGAGACAGAATCTTTTTGCTTATATTGTTTGCATAAATTCCGGGTCGAGAATAAACAAAGCATAGAATATGAGCAAAAGAATCCTGTCCGTCATCTTGTTTTCATGGCTGTCAATGGCTGCTTCCACAGCTTTCGCGCAACAGAAGACAGATACTGCCGACACCTTCCGCTTCGTTCCGCAAGAGGATACGTTCTATTTGACAAGGGAGGACAATCCGCAGGAATCAGTCCAATCCTTATCACCGACAATTTCTCAACTGTCCCTGCGCGCCAACCTGCTGCGCTGGGCAACCCTGACACCAGATTTAGGACTTGAATGGCGCATCTGCCCGTCATGGGGCATTGCCGTAAACGGCTCGTGGACTTCGTGGTCGTGGAATGACAAGGACAGAAGATACGCCCTCTGGGAAGTGGTACCGGAGATCCGTTATTATTTAGGCAGGGAAAAGCGCGGTTACCTCGGCGCTATGCTCAAGACAGGACAGTTCAACTACAAGCTCTCCACGACAGGCAAACAGGGAGACCTTACGGGTGGAGGCATCACCGGAGGCTATCAACTGAAATTGAACAAATCCCTTTCGATGGACTTCTCCTTAGGGTTGGGCTATATCCATGCCGACTATGACAAGTATGTGGTCATCAACGGCGTGAGGGTAAGGCGCGGCAGCGAAACAAAGAATTGGTGGGGCCCCGTCTCGGCGGGTGTCACCCTGGTGTGGAACATCTTTTAGCGGAAAGGAGGAACAATGAATACAACGACAATCATACGACAGATAAAGGAATATATGGGAGCATACGGAAAGGCTTATACCTTATTATATCTAGGTGCGGTGACCATACTGACCTCGTGCGTGAAGGACGACCTCTATGACACGCCACATCCCGACTACGGGAAGATTGCGGTGACAGCCGACTGGTCGGCCCGAGGTGAGGGTATCAACATACCTGCCACGTGGACGGTCACCATGGGCGACTATACGGGTACGGAGACTTCCGCCACCCATAGCCCCGACCATCTGTTTGCTCCGGGCAGCTACACCCTTGCGGTGTGGAACCCGGCTGAAGGAATCACGGTGAACGGCACCACAGCCACCATTGCCACAGCCACTGGAACCCGGGCAGGCACGGATGCCTTTGTAAACAATGCCCCGGGATGGTTCCTCACCTATACGGAACAGGTGACCATCGAGAAAGACAAGGACCATCCGCTGACCGCCGCAATGAAGCAGCAGGTACGCGAACTGACGCTTGTCGTCGAACCTACTGGTGATGCCGCCGGACGCATCACGGAGATTGTTGCCCATCTGACGGGTGCAGCCGGAACACTCGACTTCGCTACCGATACCTACGGAGCCGCTTCAAACGTCGTGCTGCCCTTCACCAAGATAACCGAAGGTGACGATGCCGGCAAGTGGAAAGCCACGGTGCGGTTGCTGGGTGTGACCGGTACGGAACAACTGCTGACGGCTGAAATCCGCTATGCGGACGGCAACCCGAGCCCCACCACGCTGAAAAGCGACCTCACAGAAGCTCTCAAGGAGTTCAACACCGGAAAGGGCAAATCGCTGACCCTCGGCGGAACGCTGGTTGAGACTCCCGAAGGCATGGAAGTGGACGGAGCCGAAATCAACGGCTGGGAAGAAGTGAAAGGTGATGATGTAAATGCCGATTTGTAAATAATTAGCAAACCGAACACAGAAGCAAAGCTTGCTTTGATTTTGCTGAGGTGCAGCAATTATTGAAATGGAATTTAACTAATAAAATGACAAATATAATGAAGACAAGATTTTTTGCACTTGCAGCGCTCGCCCTCGCACTGGCAGCCTGCAACAACGACAACGAGAACCTGAACGGTGCCCCCGTGGCCGCCCAGTTTACCGCCGACATCGCCCCCGCCACCCGCGCCAGCGGAACCACCTGGACTGGCGGCGACCGTATCGGCATCACCGACATCGGCAACGATTCCCAGTACGGCAACGTGCCTTTCATCCTGAAAAACGGGAAATTTGAGGCAGAAGGAAAGGTCATCTATATCGAAGATGCAAAGACCCATACTTTCCGCGCCTACTATCCGTACAACGCGGCAGGAGGCATCCTCACAGCCACGACCGATGCCACGGCGCAGCAGAACCAGCCTGCCATCGACTTCCTCTTTGCTTCAGGAGCCACGGGAGACAAAAACAACCCGGTAGTAAGCTTCACCGACAAAACCGCCAAAGGCGGTGAAGACAACTCCTTCCACCACCGCATGAGCCAGATAACCCTTACCTTCGAGGCGGGCGACGGCGTGAATTTCAGCGTGGTCAAGCCTGAACGTTACACGCTGGACGGATTGTTACTCACCGGTACGTTCAACACGGCCGACGGTATTGCCACCGCAGACAACGGACTACAGACCGGAGAACTGGCCATGAATCTGGCAGACGGCGTTCTCACGTCATCGATCATCCTCTTCCCGCAGACAGTTGCATCCCTGCCGTTGGTTGTGAATTACAAAGGTCAGGAATATCATGCCACACTCACCATGCCCGAAGGCGCACTGCTGGCGGGCAACAACTATACCTATACCGTCAAGGTACGCAACAAAGTCCTTGAAGTCAGCGAAGCCATCATTGCAAAGTGGAACGATATAGACGGTGGAGATGTGGGTGCTGACCTGTAGGATGTTAATAATTAATCGATTAGAATGAAGAATTATGAGACATGGATTATTTATCCTCGCAGCCACCGCACTGCTGTTCGCCCTCGCCGCCTGCACACAGGACGAACTTGCTGGCGATAAACGTCTGCCCGAAGGTGAATACCCCGTCGTCATCCGTGCCACCGGATTGTCCGTAGAGGCAACGCCGCTGGCAGCCCCTTCCACCCGTGCCGCTGTGGACGGCGACTGGCAGGGCATCACTTCCGTGGCACTCAAGATGGGCGACGTAGTAAAGGAATACACCGTAACGGCTACGAATGCCGATGGATACAAGAGTGCCACGCTCTCACGCGAGAACGACCCGTACTACTGGACCAGCCGCGACCCGATTATCGTATCGGCATGGTGGCCCTTCGACAATGCAGACATCACACAGATGCCTGCCGTGAAGGTGGCAGAAGATCAAAGCAAACTGGCTGACTTCCAGAACAGCGACTTCATCTCTGCTGAGAACCGGAAGGTGGAATTTAACAACCCTACTCTTGAATTTACCCACCGCACGGCACGCGTGACAATCGAACTGAAGCCCGGCACGGGATTCACGAGCGTCGCCGGTGCCACGGTGAGCCTCGTGAGCCTGTCAGCCGATAACGGCAACCCGACTGCCATCAAGACCTACAACGCAAGCGGCAACACCTACGAGGCACTGACCGCCCCGCAGACCGTTGCGGCAGGCAAGCCGTTCGTCAAGGTGAAACTCGGCGGCGGCACCTTCTACTTCCGTCCGCAGAACAACGTCGTATTAGAGGCGGGCAACCGCTATACCTACACCGTCAAGGTGAATGCCACCGGCTTGACGTTAGAGGGTTGCACCATCGGTGACTGGGTTGACGGCGGCAGCGAGAGCGGCGAGGCTGAGGATTTGGGCTATTCTATACAGGACGACGGCAGCTACATGGTCTATAACGCTGACGGCCTGCTGGCATGGAACGAAGCCGCACAAAAAGATGAATCGATAAATTGCACCCTCACCGCCGACATCGACCTGACGGGTAAGAAATGGACACGGATAGGCATATGGCCAGGTTACTCCGGCATCTTTAATGGGCAGGGACACCGCATTACGGGATTAAACATTTCAGCAGAGACTACTGAACTTTTTGGGCGATTAAATAAACGTGGTGTGATAAAGAACCTACAACTCATAGATGTGAATCTGTATGACAGTAGTGGACATGCAGCTGGAATAGTGGAGCAAAATGACGGTAAAATCATTGCCTGCTCTGTGACGGGAAAAATTTCTGCATATGGTAGAACTTGTGGTATAGCCTATTCAAATTATGGCGATATCACCGCTTGCTGGTTCAACGGCACATTGAAAGAGAATGAATCTGGAGCTATAGTGCGTTATAACTACGCTTTTGTAACTTCCTGTTATTGGGGAGGCAATGCCGGGCAAGGAGTATTCAGTAATGGAGGAGGAAAGGTAGATGGTGGCGCAAAGGTGGACGGCACGACCGTGAAATGGCAGACAGCCGTCGACGGCATGAACGCCGCCCTCTCCGACAATGACTACCAATGGGCACTCGGCACTGGCGGTCTGCCCGTACTGCAAAAGAAACAATAACAACCCCTAAACAGCACGCATCATGAAACGAACAACCATCCATACATCCGCAGCCCTCGCCCTGCTGATCGGCCTTGCCGCCTGCACGCAGGACGAAGCAGGCTTCCTGCCGGAAGGAGCGAAAGGCACACCCATCGTCTTCACCGCCACGGGGCTGAAACCCGCCGCGACTGCCATCGCCGGTACCCGTGCCACGGTGGACGGCAATTGGGAGGGTGTGCAGAGCGTGGCAGTTCTGATGGACGGCACGGTGAAGGCATACGACGTAACGCCCTCCACCGCCGACAACACAAACGCCACGCTGACCTCCACCGACCCGTACTACTGGACCAACCACAAAGACATCACCGTCACAGCGTGGTGGCCCTACAGCGAGGGCGAGACAACTCTGCCTGCTGTGAAGGTAAAAGCCAACCAAAGTACACAAAAAGACTTTGAGACCAGCGACCTCATCGTGGTCGAGGAACAGACGGTGGGCTACGGCAACCCCACGCTCCGCTTCACCCACCGCACGGCGCGGGTGACCGTCATCCTGACGGACTACACCGAGGGGCTGGCATCCGTACAGCTGACGGGCCTCTCCACCGAGGGCGGCAACCCAGCCGAAATCATCCTGTATGACAAGGGCAGCAACACCTACACCGCCCTCGTAGCCCCGCAAAGTGTGGCAGCTGGCACGACCTTCATTACGTGCACCTTCACCAACGCCAAGACCTTCGTTTATAAGATGAAGAATGCTGCCGACTGGCAGGCGGGCGGTGAATATACCTACACTGTCTCCCTCGCTGCGGCAAAAGACCCGGGATATACCATAGAGGGCAACGGCAGCTACACCGTTACCTCCGCCGATGGCCTGATAAATGTAGCCGAATTAGTGAACGGAGGTAAGACCGACATTAACATTACCCTCGACAAAGACATTGACCTAACGGGCAAAGGCTGGACGCCGATAGGCACAAACTACGAAAACCGATACAAGGGTACCTTCGACGGCCGCGGCCATACCATCAAGGGGCTGACCGTTACGACAAATGACCAATTTGTGGGTCTGTTCGGCTATCTCGATAGAGCTGGTACGGTGAAGAACGTGGTGATGGAAGACATACAGATAACAAGCAATCACGTGTTAATGTCAGGCAATACTGGCGGCGTGGTAGGATCTAGCTGGGGCACCATTGAAAACTGCTCGGTGTCGGGCAGCGTCAGCGGCACGAATTGTGTCGGCGGTGTGGTGGGTGGACAAAAGGCTGGTTCCATCATCGGATGCAGCTCCTCGGCCACAGTGAAGGGAACGCGCTATGTCGGCGGCGTGGCAGGAGAAAAACAGGGCACCATGATCGCTTGCTATGCCACAGGCGACGTGACCTTAGAAATAGACTCCCAAAGGGATCTTTCTGGCGGCGGTGTAGTGGGATTTAACATAGGAAGCCGCGTCCTTGCCTGCTATGCCACGGGCAACGTAAATAGTAAGGGTCGCAGCACCGGCAATGTGCATATCGGCGGCTTGTTTGGAGATAACTACACCGTCGTGACCGCCTGCTACTGGAAGAACAATCAGGAACAAGGCTTCGGCAGCAATCAGCATAGCACCGCCCCCGAAGCTACGAAGGTGGACGGCTCTGTCGTTACCTGGCAGAATGCCGTTGATGCCATGAACACCGCCTTGCAGAACGCTGGCTCTGTGTGGCGTTACGAACTTATCGGAGCATTGCCTACTTTGAGGGAGCAGTAAACCGTCGGGCGGGAAAAGTCCCGCCCGCAACGAACATTAACTGAAGTATAATCCCAATAAAGAAAGGAGGACGTGATGGAACACACGGAGAATCCACCATATTGGTTTTGGCATCAAGGCATTGTCAATAATAATATAGACTCCAGTGTAAATATGGAAGCTGTAAGCCGGACATTGTCAAAATTGGTGCTCATTAAAGACAACAAATCAAGTAATTAAATTAAAAACATGGGACTTTTTCACAGAGGCCAGAAAAATAATGACGATGAGCCGGACAGTGTTCAAACCAATTCATTCTCTGATATTATGAATGGTTTGCAGTACGCCGTAAACTGTGCACAAGATACATTACAGAATCATCAGATACAAAATCTGACCAGACTTTTTGAAGGAACAAATGCAAATAACGCAAATACGTTCCAATCAAAAAAAATCATGGTTGGAGACAAGACTATTGATATTCCACTTATAGCCTTGATATCCCATCATTATCTTGCAATGGATAATGTGCAGATAAAGTTCAAGGCGAAAGTCGGAAGCGTGGAATCACAGATCCCGGAAAACAACTTGCTGTTATCCAGTCCGCACAGAGCCAATCTCCAGATGCAGATGAGCAACATAAAACCGGATGCGGATGATGTCATGGAGGTTTGCGTCAATTTTAAGGTTCAGGAGACTCCGGAGAGTATTTCCCGAATCATTGACGATTTTGTAAAAAACATCTAACAATTTTAAAATTCAAATGTTATGGCAGAAGAAATAAAGAACCAAGGGCAACAAGAATATGCAGAAAATATAAGCGGACAAGCAAAAGAGATTATTTCCGCTGCATTGGAAGAGACTAAAAATAACGGTACATCCCCTGTACTTGGAGATCCGAATGTGACTGACAATTTGAAGGGGCTTCCCATGCGGGAACTGATTGCAGCGCCGCTTATTGCAGCAGCCGAAGCTCAACAGGAATTGGCAGCGACAGCATGGAATTTCTACCAGAAAATTGCTTTTGATGAAGACGGTAAAACAGCTCGTGTATTGGAATTCGATATTAAAAGACCGATACAGCAGGATGGAAAAATGACAACAATGCCACAAAGTGTCAAAGCTCCGTTTATAGGATTGGTGCCTATTCCTTCTCTGCTTATAGACCGCGTGGATGTAGATTTCCAGATGGAGGTTACTGATACCTCAAATGTAAAAAACACTACTAATGCCGAAGTAGAGACAAAAGCTTCTGCAAAACATTGGTTTATAAATGCGGAAATCAGCGGCAAAGTCACGACCGCCCGTGAGAACACCCGCATGACCAACCAAACGGCAAAATACCAGATACATGTATCGGCTAGTCAGCAGCCTCAGACCGAAGGTCTGTCAAAACTGATGGATATAATGGCATCATGTATCGAGCCTATAAATACAGAAAGCAGTAAATAGAGTATAAACATACAGAACGGGATGGATAAAGTCCCGTTCTTATAATTCATACAAAAATGCCTTTATTATCGAATTTAAGAAATAATCCTGTAGCGACAATACAAAATTCATTTATATATGTCGATACATCACCAATGGGCAGAAATAATGGAGGACATGTACTCATAACAGAAACTGATCATACTATATATAGTTATTTTAGAATTCAACCTGCAATAGTAAGTCGTGATTTCTATTTTCCGTTTCTTGCAAGAAATGTTGGTGATATACGTAATGTGAGACCAATAAATGGACCTATTGTTGTTACACCAGGTATGAATGGATGTGCATTGGAAGTTTGTTATTCTAATGGATGTTATAATTTTTTTCATGATGCAGATGGTAAATATATGTCAACTGTGCGTAATCCTGGTACCAGAGTATGTAGAATAGAAGCTAATGCTTATTGGGATAGTAGATATACTATATCTGATAATTATTTAGGATATGCTACACCTGCAGTTCATTTCATTTGTGTTTATAAGAATGGATTCTGGCATGTAGGAGCATTTGGTTTTCGTTCTAAATTTAATCCAACTGGAGAAGATGAAATACACGGTACTTTTCCTCCGGCTTGTGGCCGATATGTAGGATATTTCAATGATACAATTCATTTAATAAAACGATAATGAGAATGTCATTATAGTATAAATATAAATTGACTATATCATCTTAATGGCGGTCATTAGTAGCATGACCGCCATTTTAGCAACAAATTGATTTTAAGTTTAGTATATGGCGGTAACATTACGGTATAAGATTCTATTCGGATATATAATTCTGATGATAGTCATTGGTTGTATGGCCGCCATTTTGATATATGAACGGCGGCGGATGCGCGAAATTAAGGCTGAGACGGCAAACATAAACCTTGTACGTCGTGGTATCAACACGGCTCATCGCCGTATTACGGGGCTGACCGTTACGACAAATGACCAATATGCAGGTCTGTTCGGCTGTCTCGGTGAAGCTGGTACGGTGAAGAACGTGGTGATGAAGGGCGTACAGATAACATGCAATCACAGGTCGGGCTTTGCCGGCGGCGTGGTAGGAAATAGCAGGGGCACCGTTGAAAACTGCTCGGTGTCGGGCAGCGTCAGCGGCACGAATTGTGTCGGCGGTGTGGTGGGTGGACAAAAGGCTGGTTCCATCATCGGATGCAGCTCCTCGGCCACAGTGAAGGGAACGCGCTATGTCGGCGGCGTGGCAGGAGAAAAACAGGGCACCATGATCGCTTGCTATGCCACAGGCGACGTGACCTTAGAAATAGACTCCCAAAGGGATCTTTCTGGCGGCGGTGTAGTGGGATTTAACATAGGAAGCCGCGTCCTTGCCTGCTATGCCACGGGCAACGTAAATAGTAAGGGTCGCAGCACCGGCAATGTGCATATCGGCGGCTTGTTTGGAGATAACTACACCGTCGTGACCGCCTGCTACTGGAAGAACAATCAGGAACAAGGCTTCGGCAGCAATCAGCATAGCACCGCCCCCGAAGCTACGAAGGTGGACGGCTCTGTCGTTACCTGGCAGAATGCCGTTGATGCCATGAACACCGCCTTGCAGAACGCAGGCTCAGAGTGGCGTTACGAACTTATCGGAGCATTGCCTACCTTGAGGAAGCAGTAAGCCGGACATTGTCAAGACTGGTGCTCATTAAAGACAACAAATCAAGTAATTAAACCTGTTGGCGGAATTAAAATGGTAATCAGAATATATAATCTTCCTCAGGCATGTCAAGATCATGGTTGAAGAACATCACAAAATATATCGGGAAATATGTGATGCCATCTTTTTCAAAAACCCTTGACTCGTTGGACAACACACACGCCTGCCTGATCGCATAATCCCTGTTGGCCACAAATCTGTCAAGAGCACTATGCGTCGTGTAGTCTTTTCCCGATTTTACCTCAAGTGGTATTGATGACATATTCCTCACATCATCAATCAGATAGTCCACCTCACCGTTTTTCTTGTTATCATAATAATACAGGTCAAATCCGTGCGCCTTCAGTTCTTGGGCGACAACAGTCTCGTAAACCGAACCAAGATTGACAGAGCGGATGTCTTCAAGAACCGGCCTGATGTCGTTGCCATATAGTATTCCTGTAAACAAGCCACAGTCATTAAGATACAATTTGAGAAGATTCTTCCCGGCATTCTGTCTGAGCGGATAAGCAGGCTGGCTTATGGCATCCACCTCCAACGCGACCCCGGAAGACACAAGGTAGTCGAACTCGTCCTGATAGTCACTGGTTCGTTTACCTTTTTTTCCTTCGATGTCCTTGACCTTGACACGCTTCTTCTTGTTTTCAAGATTTGACGGAATCATTTCATATATTCGTAGAATCTTAAGCTTACGCGATGACTCCTTTTCGTATTTTGAAGCGTCAAGACCATAGAGTTCCAGAATTTCCCTGTGCACATCGCGCACTTTGACGATGTTATGCTCCTTCACATAAGTATTCACAGCATCAGGAAGACCGCCCACAAGAAGATACTTCCTGAACAAGTCCAACATTTTCCTATGTATGGATTCGTTAGGCGAGACCCTCTCTTCAAAGCACCGACGCAAGTCTTCTATAACGAGTCGCCCTACACCGTTGGCCCAAAGAAATTCCTCGAAATCAAGTGGATACATATGCAAAGGAGTTATGCTTCCTACCGGGATGGATTGTGTCTTCTTCAATGTGACCCCGAGCAGAGATCCGCTTGCTATGTAGGTAAAGCGCCCATCTTCCATAAGAAACTTAACCAAGGTAAGCAGGTGGTCATAGGCCTGGATCTCATCGATGAACACGAGCGTTGATTTCTTGTCGGACATTCTGTCCCCTGCGACAACACTCAATGCAAGATAGAAGTTCTCGGTTGTCTTGGCTTCCGCAAACAGCCTGTCACCCTGCTTGTCTTTCTCCATGTTAATCTCAATGAAGTTCGGGAACATCCGGCTTCCGATCTCACGGATAATGAACGACTTCCCGATTTGTCTCGCACCATCGACAACAAGCATCTTATCGCCGCCAGACTTTAGCTGGTTTTCTATTTGTTTGGAAATCTTACGATCAAGCATATCTCACACATTTATTCCGAAATTTTACATAGACAAATATACATTTATTCCGAAAAATATGGAAGCCAATAACGCATTTATTCCATAAAAAGAAAAAATTTTTGTAGCAGACGCGAAAAGCACGGAAAATTCGCGCCGAGAAGTAGAAAAGTGTACCGTGCACAGATCAGGCTCTTCCGCTCACGAAGGTCCCCATAAAGGCCTTGTTGTGAGCAAAAAGGCTGATCTGGCTCACGAGGTGTTCACAAGGAGCAAGGTGGTGCGCAAGAAGGAGGCGAATCACGCGCGAAGATCACGCGTGTGTCGCAGACGGTTCAATGTATTGGGTCAAGACTGGTCAAGTGCCTTGAGAATCTCGGCGGCGAGGGCCGGGGAGACGAGTTTGGAGAGGTCTTCGAGGGGGGCGGCGGCGATGCGGGCGACAGAGCCGTAGTGCATCAGAAGACGCTTCTCGGTCTGCTCACCGACACCTTTGATATCCCTCAAAGCACTCTGGATCTGGGCTTTGCTCCTGAGGCTGCGGTGGAAGGTGATGCCGAAGCGGTGGGCTTCGTCACGAATCTGCATCAGGACTTTCAGCGCCCGGGAGTTACGGTCCAAGAACAAAGGGTAAGGGTCGTTCACCCTGATCACGAGTTCCATACGCTTGGCAAGGCCGATGACCATCAGTCTGTCCATCAAGCCCAATTCGGCGAGAGCCTGGCGGGCGAACTCCAACTGCCCCTCACCGCCGTCTATCACTACGAGCTGCGGAAGGTCATCCGGAGCCTCTTCAAGCATTCTTGAATATCTTCGGTTGACGACCTCCTTCATCGAAGCGAAGTCATTGGCCCCGATGACCGTCTTGATCTTGAACTTACGGTAATCCTTCTTGGACGGCACTCCGTCACGGAAAACCACACAGGAAGCCACCGGATTGGTTCCCTGGATGTTGGAGTTGTCGAAGCACTCGATGTGGGTCGGAAGCTCCTTCATTCCCAAGGCCTTGCGCAAGTCCTCAAGAACCATCCTGCGATATTCGTCAGGATCGGTGTGCTCCCTCTGCTTAATGGAGTTGAAGAGATATTCCCTGGCATTCTTGGCACTAAGTTCCAGAAGCGAGAGCTTGTCACCTCGGGCCGGGATGCGGAAGTCGATGCCGTCTATCTCCACATCCGGCTTGAACGGCACGATGACCTCTTTCGCCAATGCACCGAACTTGGATTCGATCTCGGCGATGAACGTGCTGAGTACCGAGGACTGTTCCTCCTCGATGTTCATCCTGAATCCAAGGTTCAGCGACTGGATGACAGATCCGCCACGGACCCGCAGGAAGTTCCCGAAAGCCTCCTGGCCATCGAAAACCAGAGAGAACACATCGCAGGTTGTGTCCGCGGCAGAGGAGATTATCGAATGTGAATAATGTTTCTTCAGAGACTCGATACGGTTCTTGCAGACCTGTGCCTCCTCGAAACGAAGCTCCGAGGCCGCACGCTTCATCCCGGCCTCATATTCACGGATTATCTCGTTCACGCCGCCTTTCAGCAGACGGGTGATCTCGATGATGTAGGATGAATATTCCTCCTTGCTGACCGCGCCCACACAGCAGCCTTTGCAGCGGCCGATGTGGAAGTCAAGGCACGGGCGGAATTTGCCCCGGAGGATCGCGTCGCCGGTGATTTTCAGGTTGCAGGAACGCAGAGGATAGTTCTTGCGGAAAAACTCCAGCAGGTAGTTTGCGTGCGAGACCGAGCTGTACGGCCCGAAATAGGTTCCGTTTTTCCTGTCCACGCGGCGGGTGAGAAAGACCTTCGGGAAGTCGTCGTTCGTGATGACGATCCACGGATAGGTCTTGGAGTCCTTCAGCAGGATGTTGTAGCGAGGCTTGTACTGCTTGATGAGATTGTTCTCCAGCAACAGCGCGTCCGCCTCGGAATCCACCACGGAGAACTGCGCGTCGGCGATCTTCGAGACCAGGATCCTGGTCTTCACGTTCAGCCTCTCCGGCGGCACAAAGTACTGAGCCACCCTCTTGTGCAGATCCTTGGCCTTGCCCACATAAATCACCTTCCCCGAGGCATCGTAGTAACGATAGACCCCCGGGGAATGTGGAAACAGGGCGATTTTCTCCCTGACTGTAAGACCCTTCTCGCTCAAAGCGTTTGAATATAATATGGTCAATAGACCGCCATCTTACTTCTTGGCGGTCACGTATTTGGCGACTTCCTCCTCGATGCCTTCACCACGAAGGTTTCTCTTGAGGATGGTTCCGTCAGGTCCGAAAAGGATGATGTGAGGAATGCCATCAATGCCATAGAGGTCTGTAGGGATATTACTTGCGTTGATAATCTCGTTCCAGTTCACGCCGTAGGCCTTCGCCGTGTCAACAGAAGCCTGAGGCTGATCCCAAACGGCCACGCTGAGCACATCAAAATCATCACCGACATACTTGGCATAGACATTCTTGATGTTAGGAATCTCCATCTTGCAAGGTCCGCACCATGATGCCCAGAAGTCAACGAGGACATACTTGCCTTTGCCCACATAATCGGAAAGCTTCACTCCGTCGATGTCGAAATCAGTGAACATCTTGCCTTCCGCGGTGTTTTTCACGGCATCAGCAGCCTTCCTCATCATTGAGACAATCTTAACATCTGCAAGAGAAGGATCAAGCAGGTTCAGCATAGAGTCCAGCTGAGCCGGGGAGGCGAGGTCGAAACGGATGGTGTTGAGCGCCATGGCTCCGATGATATTGTCCTTGTTGGCGTCAAATGCTTTCTGCATGTGTTCTTTCTTGGCTGTCCTATAGGCGCCATAGATTTTCATCTTCGCAGAATCATCCGCCTCGTCTCCGAGAGCCGCGAGCTGAGCCTCGGCCTCTTTATTGAAATTAACCAGCACATCATCATAAGCCTTGTACCTTTCTTGAACGGAGATTGAAGGAGTCTTTGAGACAATCTCCACCTCACCATTCCCTTTCACATTGGCCGTCAATGGAGTACCATCCGGGACAAAGTTTATCTTGACGCTTCCCACAGTCAACGTTGCCAAAGCGTTTCTGGTGGCAGGAAGCGTGACAGCGAATCTGCCGTCCGCCACAGTGATCGTGGTGTCAACCCCAAGATCCTTGATCTTGATGTTCACCTCCTGAGGTGCGTCGGCCTCAAAAGTACCCTCAAAAACGGTCTTGTCAGAAACCTTCGGGCCGCAAGCTACCGCGGCGATGGCAGCGAAAGCCGCCAGAATGAATGATTTTCGTCTCATATTCATGAATATTAATGTTCAACCTTTCCAGCCTCGAAGCGACACCACACAAGCGAGCCGCTTTTCCGCAACAAATGTAAAGTTATGAATATTTTCGAGAATATGAGTACCTTTGTTATACAGAATCAAATAATTATTGAATATGACGCTGAAAGCCAGCATAAAATCGATGAGGCTGAGGACTCTTCCGCTGTCCTTGTCCGGAGTGATCCTCGGAGTGACGCTCGCGGCGGACAAGGCAGATGTCAGTCCGTGGACAGCCGCGCTGATCTTCCTGACAACGGTTTGCCTCCAAATCCTCTCCAATCTGTCCAACGAGCTCGGCGACACCTTGAGCGGCACAGACTCGGCTGACAGGCAGGGACCTAAGTACGCACTCGGCAGCGGAGACATGACCATCGGAGACATCAAAAAACTCATCCTGATGTTCATCGGGCTTTGCGTCATCTCCGGCCTGGCGATGATCCAGGTCTCCTTCGGAAGCCTATTCAAGACAGAGTCTATCTGTCTGGAAGCGCTTGGCGCGGCGGCTATCGTGGGTGCGATGAAGTACACTTTGGGCAAGAATCCTTATGGGTACAGAGGGCTGGGCGACGTGTCCGTGTTCATATTCTTCGGCCTTGTGTCGGTGCTTGGCGGGTATTACGTCGCGGCTCGGGAACTGCCGCCACTGATTATGCTTCTGCCGGCCTCCGCCATCGGATGCTTCAGTGTCGGTGTGCTGAATGTCAACAACATAAGAGACATGAAGACGGATGCGGTGAACCGCGTGACCGTGGCCATCAAACTCGGAATGAAGGGTGCGAGAATATACCAGACCGTCCTGATCGTATCGGGCTGGATCCTGATGCCGGCCTTCTGCGCGATCTATGATTCCGCGCCGGGACATTTCCTGTTCCTCATCACTCTTCCATTGTACATCAAGCACCTGCAAGGCGTATGGACCCGGAGCGAGCGGGCTCTCGACCCAATGCTCCCGATTCTTGTGATCTCAACATTCTTCCTCTCCATCCTCGCCGGAGCGGGATTTCTGATTTTCTAGGAATATGCCGACAAAGTCAAAGGTTAAGAATATGTTCGACAGCATCGCTGGCGACTATGACTCTCTGAATCACATACTTTCGCTGGACGTGGACAAGATCTGGAGAAAGAAGGCCCTGAAACAGATCGTGGACGCTCCGGCTCCGGCCCGTGTCCTGGATCTGGCCTGCGGAACGGGCGATTTCTCGATCGCCATCGCCAAGGCTTTGAGCAGGTCTCACAAACGAGTCGGGACTCCTATTGAAGCACATGTTAAGGCTCCAGCCAAAGCACCAGTCGAGGCACAGGTCACATCGACAGGTTTTGTGACCGGAGATTCCGGGAGATCGGACTTAATGACCAAGGGACACGTGACCGGCGTGGATCTGTCGGAGGGTATGCTGGCGGTGATGCGCGAGAAGGTCGCAAAAGCCGGCCTGACTGAGATGATAAGCATCGAGGAAGGAGACGGCGAGAACCTGCGGTTCCCGGACAACACCTTCGACCGGGTCACCATAGCCTTCGGAATCAGGAACTTCGAGGACAGACCGAAAGGCCTAAGGGAGATGCTCCGCGTCCTCAAACCCGGCGGCCGCCTCGTGATCCTTGAGCTCTCCCGCCCAGAGAACAAGATAATCCGCTGGTTCTACGACCTCTATTTCCTGCACATCCTCCCGAAGGTCGGCGGCAAGGTCTCCGGTGACAAGGCCGCCTACGCCTACCTCCCCGCCTCTGTGGCCGCCTTCCCCGGCAAAAAGGCGTTCATGGCCACGATGCGCGAGGCCGGCTTCCGCGCCGTCACCCACAAAGCCTTCACCCTTGGCATCTGCCGGATGTACACCGGCGAGAAATAAAAGAGGCGTGGCATCTAAATTACTGAATATCAAAATAATAAACTATGTCCTAGTGGGAGACATCGCACCAGGACATAGCGTTTTTCCTTGATTATAAAGGAGTTATCTGCCACGATCGTCACTTCGCATCGACACTGACATTGTCGCAGTTTTCGAACGTGAAAGGCTCACCTTGCGGATCATATTCATAATCCTTGTTGAGAGTCACCTTGTTGTCCCTGTAGGTGACACCGTCCACGCAGTAGAGGTTCAATATTCTTGGATCAAAGGTCTTGAAGGTGTTGTCCTCAATCGTGATGTTGCTATGGTAGCGGCTTGCTTCCTTTTGCGGGATTCCGCTGCCTACCGCGATGCAGGCGCTCCCCCATCCCTTGCAGCCATGAAGACAGTTCTCGAAGACATTGCCTCTGATGGTCACATCCTTGACACCTGACTGCTCGTACCAGTAATTGCCGTCGCCCTCGAAAAGGATCGCGGCACCGGGAACATGGAAATAGTTGTCTTCAATGACGACCTTGCCTTTTGATCCGATCAGAAGACCTCTTGCCCTGTTGTTGCCGAAAGAACAGCCTTTGATCAGCACCTCTGGCTTCACAGACGCGTCGGCAAGCACATCCCTCTCCTCAAACCCCTCCGGTATCGGCTCCTCGAAAGTCACGACGGAATAGTCATCGTTGAACTTATAGACCTCCTTGACTTTCAATGTGTCGTACGTCATCATCGTGTTGTGGCTGACAAACTCCATATCCATTCCAACCTCGGCGAAATCCTTCCCATAGTTCGACCACAGAAGCAACTGGTTGTCCGAGACTTTCCGACGAGCCACCGCATACCATCCATGAATGTTGGTGGCATCGTCCTTCTGGTTCATGAACGTGCATCCGATCATTCTGATGAAGCCCTTGCAGTTCACGAAATGGGTTGCGTCGGCTGTGATGCTTATCATCCTGCCCTTGCCCGGAGATGGAACGACCTTGACATTGTTGAGTTCAAGATCCTTGGATCTTTGGGCAATAACGCCCATTCCTCCGCAGTGCCAGATGTTCACATCCTTCAAGGTGAACCCGTCGCATCTTTCAAGCGTGAACGCGGGGTTCAGTCTGGCCGCGGCGCCGAAAACGAGGGTGTTGCCCGTGGTTACCCTGATGTCTTTCTCATAAACTTTGTAGTCTCCGTCAGGAAGAGCCTCGGCCTGAAGTCCCGGACCCCACACCCAATAGTCCCTGACATAATGAGCGACTTCTTTTTTCTCCGTGTCAAACTCCAGAAGATTGCCATAAGGGTACTTATTGCGGAACTCATCCCTAAACACGATGATCCCGCTCTCAAGGCTTATCCTATAGTCATCCGGGAACTTGACCTTGACCCAATCCTTGCCCGAACCCGTTATCAGACCTTCGGAATGGAATGTTCTTGTGTAATCAATGTCAAGACCGCTGACCGACACATTTCTGGAATCCTCGACATTGAACGGCGAAATGAATCCGGTGAACAGCAATGTCGTGCCGTTGCCTTCTATTCTAAGGCCGTCGGCTCCGACGATGTCAAATGCTATTCGCTTGTCACTCGGGTCGTTATTGCTGATTTTCTGAAACTTGCCATAGCAGTAGTCCGGTTTGACAGGAAGAGTGCCTCCAGGCAGCACAAGAGTGCTTCCTTTGCTTTTCAGACAATCCTCCAAGGCCTTTCTTATGGCCGGCTCCACATCGTTCTGAACCATCTCCTCCGTCAGATAATCCTTGAGAAAGACTGTCTTGCCTGCCGGCTCCATAGAGCATGACGCGGCGAGGCAGACAAACGCCGCCATCATTATTTGAATTCTTTGTGTCATTACCTAAGCGATATATTCTTGATTTCCTTTCCTGATTTTACTGAATACTCACGGAGTCTTCCATCACAACTGATTCCGATCCTGAGTCTCTGTCCATCAAGCCTTTTAACCTTGATGTCGAAGTCTTTACCGAATGCTTTTACGTGATTCAACGCCATCTCATCCCAATCGGACGGCATCCGAATCTTAAGATTGAATGAGTCGAATCCGGAAGGTCTTATTCCGAAAAGACCTTCGGTGATAACCCTGCAATAGAGTGCGCTCTCCCCCGACAGATGCCGCTGCGACCCTTCAGGGTAGGCCTCGACCGGATACGGGACGTGGGTTCCGAGAAGGCGGCGCTCCGAATAATTGTGGAGTTGCGAGAGAGCCGCATCCGCATGACCAGCGGCGAAAGCCCCTCTAAGCGCATAGAGCGTTGACCTGTCCCAGAATGTGGAACTGCCCTGCTGGGTAAGAATGCCATCCTCCGTCATCATCTCGGATGAGAACAAAGCGGCAAGCGTGCCTTCAGCCCTGTCGTCAATCCCGAAACACAATGGCAGACAAATCCAGGACCTCAGCAAGTCGTTTCCTTCGTAGTAACGGTATGTCTCATAGCCGCTTACGTTGGCCGAAAAATAGCGACCTATTGATTCTCGCAATCGCGTCGCCCGCTTTCGGTACAGCCTTGTCACGGAGGCAGTCTCCTCCAGCAAAGGGGCAAGGTATGCGGCGGACACCAGCCCGTCGTAGTAGAGGCAGGCCGTCGAAAGATTGGCGTCTCCGGCAGGGAAGCGGCCCTCAAGCTCATCCGAGTCTGATTCCGGAACTCCGGCAGCGTTGAGTTTCCGGTGGCAATACTCCAGACACCATTTCAAGAACGGCCAGAGCTGCTCCGCCTCGTTCTTGTCTCCTCTCGCCAGAAGATACCTTGACAGCCCATGCGCTATCATGGCCGCATCCCCCCTGTCACCTGCTCCGTCCCAGATGTCCGTCCCCTCGGCAATTATCGAGCTTGGAACCGGTTTGAAATCATCATTCATGAATCCTGAATAAAGCCGGTAACAGTTGAACGCAGATTCGTTGCCGACCGCATAGCCAAGGAAAGGATAGAACGGATTGACATATTCACATTCGTCATTGCACCAAAGCGCGGCATAGTAGGACTCTCCGCCGGGACCGTGCATAAGGCCTCCCTTTGTCCTGTAAATGCTTTCCGAGGCTCTGATCTTGGCGAATCTAAACTCTGTGTTGATCACAGTGTCAGGTGTTTCCAGAATCAGGGACGAATCGATGGCGTCGCGGATGAAGGACATCCTGGCGGAATATTCCGCATCAAAGTCCGGAACAATCATGCTTCCTCCTTTTTCCCGGTAGGCCTGGAAAGCCACTTGAAATCCGATCTCCTGCCAAGGCTCAAGAACATAGGTTCCACTTCCAAATATGTCTGCCCGGATCACATAGCTGCCGTCCACTCCCTTGTCGGCCAGGGTCTTCGCCTCCTGGCTGAACTTCGGGACATTAAGCACCAGCGGACTGGCGGAGATATTCCTTATGCTGTAGATCTCGCAGAGCATCGGATGGACCTTGCTTGGAAACACCGTTGTCCTGACTTCGGCAACCGGCTTCGGATTGTCTCCTCTGGCTCCTCCGACATTCGCCTTGCCGACACCATATTCACTAATCACTGACAGGCCTCCGTCAATGGACACTTTTTTTGTCGACAGCTGTTTCGGCACAAGAGAGTTGATCCCGACCAGCGACATGACGTCCGTACCCATCCTGTAAAGCAGGCTGGCGTGCGTGTCATTAGGGACACGGCGAAGCATCGGGAAAACCAACGATCTTTCCTGGCCGAACAGGCCTTTTTCGTCAACCATCCATCGAAGGACGCAGGAAACCTGTTCCCCGCTCATCTCGATGTGGTCGGAATATGGCAGGACGATCCTTTCGGGATTCAGCTCTATAGAACCGTCCGTTCCGATTGTCCAGCACGTCTGCGAATATGCCGCATTGGCGCTCGTTACCAGTGCCAGAATGGCCCACAGAATCCTTTTCATCACGTTTTTATTTTATTATTCCCACATCTTTGACTTCCCAGTCATCCGTTCTGAACGGAGCGAAAGGCTGACCGGAGGTTGTCATCACGTTTGCGTCCTCGGGATAGTTTCTGAAAGCATAGCGAGCGGCTACAGGCTCGGGGACATCTTCCGACCAGACTTCAATCTTATTCTGCCACCAGCGGAAGTTGACTTTGGCCTTATGCCAGACCTTGTCCGCCCCGGCGATCTCAAAGCCTCCCGGAGTGTAGTAGCCGTCCGAGGCGAAACCGAGAATGCTGTCGGACTCATTGAACTCATTCTGTCCGGAAAGATTGTTGAAACTCAGGACAAGCTGGTTGCACTTGTAGTAATCGTTGTACTCCTTCTCCATCGACTTGTAGGTCGGAGCAGGAAGCGGCACTCCATCGACACCATAGTCGTTACGGAGCGCGAGCCATGCAAGCCTTGTGCCCACCTCCATCTTCTTCCGAGGATGTATGCAAGTACGGCTGCCGATGTCTGTCGTTGCGGCAATGCCGCTATGAGGGATTTGAGCCATTGCCTGGTACTGTGCCTCCACGACCAGAGGCAGAGAGCGCAGTCCCTCGCCGTTGTAGGGGTAAGGGGCAAGCTGAACGAAATAGAACGGCATTCCCTCATCCTCCCAGATATTCCTCCACAAGTCAACCATGGAAACCATAAGATTCCTATAGTCAAACCAGTTGATCCTGTTCGACTCCCCTTGGTACCAGATCCATCCCTTGGCCGTGTAATGGCGCAGAGGCCAGATCATCGAGTTGAACAGCCTGTGGGGCTCACTGGTGACCCCTTCTCCGGAGAGGGCGAACTCATGGTTGATCCCCTCGGTGGAGAGGATTGCCTCATCGCTCATCCAGCATTCGATGCGTGTGCCTCCCCAGTTCGAGGAGATCAGACCCACCGGCACACCTACGAGAGCCTTGGACAACGCCCTGCCGAAGAAATAACCGCAGGCGCTGAACTGACTCGCGTTCCTCATGGTAGGCAAAAGCCATTCTCCTCCGCAGGTGTCCGCCGGTTCGTCAGCCGGAACCCGGGGAACCTGGAAAAACCTGATCAAGGAGGCCTCGGTAGGGACATCCATCAGGTACTCGGGATAATTTTCGACCGGCTGCATCATGAAACCGCAGAGCGGCATCTCCATGTTGGACTGCCCACAGCAAAGCCAAACCTCACCGAGCATGATCCCCCGGACGGTGACCGGCTCGCCGTCGGAGATGGTCATGGTGTGAGGGCCGCCGGCGTCAGCGGTCGCTACCCTGACACGCCAATTCCCGTCCGGATCAGCTTTGGTACGATACCTTTCCTTGCTCCATGACACAGACACTGAGACCTTTGCCCCGGCCTTGGCCTTTCCCCAGACATTCACGGAAGTGTTGCGCTGAAGAACCATGTTGTCACCGACGAGCGATGGAAGAGAGACTTTCGCAGACACGGACAAAGCAGTCAGCAACACCGCCGCCATCACAATAAGAAACCTTTTCATATCATTCAAAATTTTAATGCAGACATCAAGTGATCATTGAAAAATAACTTGAACTAAATCTGACACAAATTTAGTTCAACTTATTTATAAAGTAACATTCAAAAAATAACCTGCATCATCTTAAGGAATCTTTTCGGTCTATATCTCTTTTC
>OMDN01000001.1_pt1 | contig 82413 bp, 61 predicted proteins | sample 1645191 | NCBI WGS metagenome assembly OMDN01 (sample SAMEA103958154, study PRJEB25191) | human gut metagenome | reverse complement strand
TTCATGATTTTCCAAACAATGGCCTAAATTAACCGCCCAAAATTAATTCATTTATTTATATAATATAGATAATTATGCTGATAATTAAGATATTACATATATAATAACGATGTCATTAGCGATGATTATTTTACTTTTCTGAACAACTTATCGAAATAGATTAATGTTTACAGCGCTAATATGCACGTTTTACATAAGTAAACGAATTTTAACAATTAAAATGTTTAGGGCGGTATGTGTAGAGAAGCGGTCACAGACTGTCCTCCGAGAATTTGATATTTCTATTACTTAGGTTAACTTTGCGTGTATTTTAAAATTCATGAGATGATACCTTCAATACACATTGAGGACTACAACTATAATCTTCCTGACGAAAGAATAGCCAAATACCCTCTTGCCGAACGAGACGCCTCAAAGCTTCTGAGATACGTGGACGGCAATGTTGATGAATATGTGTTCAGAAATATTCCTGAATTACTCCCTGCCGGGGCTTTGATGGTGTTCAATGACACCAAGGTAGTTCCGGCGAGACTTCATTTTCAACGAGCGACCGGAGCGCACATCGAGATTTTCTGCCTTGAGCCGGTCAATCCTCCGGAATATAACACGGCCTTTGCCGCCACGGACCGATGCCGTTGGAAGTGTGTCATTGGCAATGCGAAACGATGGAAAAACGACACATTGTCTCTTTACAATCCCCATGCGGACGCGGCTGTTGTGGCCATGGGGCTCAAGGCAGATCTCGTGGAAAGGAATGGAGAGACCGGCATTGTGGAGTTCACATGGCAGGACGGCAACCCATTCTCCAGAGTGCTGGAGCTTTGCGGGACCGTGCCGATACCTCCTTATCTTAACAGGGAGACGGAATCCATTGACACGGAGCGCTACCAAACCCTATACGCGCATATTCGAGGCTCCGTGGCCGCTCCGACCGCAGGGCTACATTTCACACAGAGGGTTTTGGATGCGATCTCGGCTAAAGGGATAGACCGTGAGAACGTCTGTCTTCATGTCGGGGCCGGCACTTTCCTCCCTGTCAAAAGCTCAGATGTGGCCCGGCATCCGATGCACCGTGAGCCTTTTGTGGTTTCCTTAAGTCTGCTTAAGCGGATAAGGTTCAATAAGTCCAAACTGATCGCCGTCGGCACCACTTCGGTGAGGACTCTGGAGTCTTTGTACTATGTCGGTGTCAGCTGCATCGAGAAAGGAATGCCGGAGGACGTCGGCCAATGGGCTCCTTATGAGCGAGACTATGAATATTCATTGGAAGAGTCTTTGGACGCCATCATCGCCTATCTCGAGGGAAGGGGGCTTGAGGAACTGAAGGTCGGTACCCGGATCATCATCGTGCCGGGCTTCCGTTTCAGGCTTGTGGACATTCTCGTCACCAATTTCCATCAGCCGGAAAGCACGTTGATTCTTTTGATCTCAGCGTTTGTGGGTGGAGACTGGAAAACCATCTATGACTATGCCTTGGGGCATGATTTCCGCTTCCTCAGCTACGGCGACAGCTCACTGTTGTTCCGCCGCGACTCTTAATTAGTTAATATCTCGCTATTTACAAGCCTTTGCGAATGTTAAGTAATTTGCTTACATTTGCATTGTCAACTAATGATGATTTATTATGGCTGATTCATCTGAATTTGAAAGCATCTGCCCTTACAACGATGCTGAGGCGGTCGAGGCCTTGAACAAGGTCGCGAATCATCCCGCCGTACTGGCTATTTCCGAATATCTTTTCCCTGACGAGCCGATCACATTCCTTCGGAACGCTCTTAAGAGTGTGCATAATATTGATGAGTTTCAGGAGATTGTGATGAACAAGGCTGTCTCATGGGTCATGGATCACACGATCCATAATTTCTCATACGACGGCATCAGCTACATCAAGGAGCTGAAAGGCAAGTTCCTTGCGATGTCGAACCACAGGGACATCATTCTTGATCCCGCCATCACCCAGCAGGTTCTTTTCAGGAACGGCATTCCGATGACGGAGATCTGTGTGGGAGACAACTTGATCAAGCAGAGCAAGACGGTCGAGTACCTTCTTCGTTCGAACAGGATGATCCGTGTCATTCGTGGAATCTCGGCGAGGGAACTCTACCTTTCCTCTCAGGTCCTGTCGAAGTACATAAGACAAACCATCACTTCCGGTAAATCCTCCATCTGGCTGGCACAGAGGCAGGGACGCACCAAGGATGGCATCGACACTACGGAGCAGGGCCTGCTGAAGATGCTTGACATGAGTGGTACAAAGTCATTTCAGGAGAATTTCTCGGAGCTGAACATCGTTCCTCTCAGCATTTCTTATGAATATGAGCCGTGCGATGTGCGCAAGGCTCGTGAGATCCTTATCTCAAGGACTCAGAAATATGTCAAGTCACATACCGAGGACATGCACAGCATCGTTATCGGCATACGTCAGCAGAAAGGTAATGTGCACCTGAATTTCGGGTTGCCTATCACTGCCGATGAGATCGAGTTGGCTTCTCACTGTGATAAGAATGACCGTTATCAGGCCATCAGGCATGCTGTGGACAAGAGAATCATCGCCGGCTACCAGCTTTGGAAGACTAATTACATCGCTTACGATCTTGTGAACCACAGCTACAAGTATGCTGAGCTATACACACCGGAGGATGTCGAGAAGTTCACCGAGTACACGGAACACAAGCTTGACAAGGTGGAGCGCAGGCTGAATCGTGCCGAGCTTCGTGACATATTCCTGCGAATCTATTCCAATCCGGTCGAGTCCAAGGAGCGTCTCGTCTCTGGTGAGCCGCTTCGCCAGGAATAGCCACGGTTAGCTTATTCGGTCGCTGAGCTTGTCGAAGCGACTCTATATGCTGAAAGCGCTTAAACCTCAAGAAGAAGGCGTTCAAAAATAGGAAATTCCCAAATTTTGCACGTTACCAAAATCTGGGAATTTTTATTTTCTGAACGCGGTGCGTTTGGTGTTCATTATGTGATTTGTTTGATATTTGATTGTTTTGTAGCACTAAAAACAAAATAGTTATTTATGTAAACATTTTTGTTATGTATCTCATTCCTGTTTTGATAAAGCCTTTAAAGCAGCAGAAAAACTGAATTTCAAATTTTGGTAACGTGCAAAATTTGAAATTCAGTTTTTTGCTGCCTCCATCGAGGCGAAATATCTCACGAATTAAAACAGCCGATCCACGCTGGCGATGACCTCCTCGGAGGAGAGTTCTGTGCTGAGAATCAGGTCAGGCTTCTTCAGCTCGAAGCCTTTGCTGGTGGCGTTCAGCATTCCGGCACCGGTGATGTTCAGCATCACGGTCTCGTCCTTCTTGACTGTACCCTCATCGAGGGCTTTCTTCAAAGCGGCCACGGCGGATGCGGCGGCAGGGAATATGTCATAGCCCTCCTTGTTGAAGAACTGAAGCATCCAATAGACGATGTCATCGTTGGTGACCTTGAAGAAGTCGCCGTTGGATTCCTTGAGTGCGTCGAAAAGGCCTCCGGCAAGGCTGTACGGTGGTTTTCTGTTGGAAAGAACCTTGGCGAGGATCACCTCGGCGCTCTTTCTGGACTCTTCTGGTGTGATCGGCACAAGATCTCTTGAACCGGCTTTCCAGGAATCGTACATAAGGGTGAACGGGGCGTTCTGCGCACAGTAAATCCTCATCTTGTTCTCTCCGAAGCGGCCGTCCTTGGCAAGCCTGCTGGCGTTCTCCCAAGCGGCGATGGCGCCGGTTCCGCTTCCTACTGCCTGGAAATATGCATCCGGAATCCTTCCGATGACCTCCACGGCACTCAATAGTGTTGTGCCCATTCCGTCTCTTCTGGCGACGTTCTTCGCACCGCCTTCCGCCAGATAGCGAGGATCTTCGCAGAGTTTCTCTCCAAGGGCAATGGCATCGTAGTAGTCTGTTCCGTTTGGTGTCGCTATTACCTTCACACAGGATTTCAGCTTCTTCAGGAACCAGAGATCATTGATGTTATCGTTAGGAATGCAGATCACGATCGGGATGTCATTGTCCGAGCAGACGCGGGCGAAAGCCCTGGCGGTGTTGCCGGCGGACTGAACCACAAGGATGTGTCTGTCGTTTTTCGGCAGCCTTGCGCAGACAGAGAACGCCTCTGTCTCCTTGAATGAGCAGGTCTCCATCTTGGCACCACGCTTTGGAACGTAGCCGGACAGGGTAATGTACAGGTTCTCCATCCCGAGAAGCTCGGCGAGCCCCTTGCTCCTGTAGGTAACAGGAGCGTGTGAATTTTTCAGCGTTCTGTTGATCGGAAGCCATTCGGCGTATCTGTAAAGCCCTTTGAGATCGTCACGGGGAGTGAATCTCTCATTCTCATACACGGCTCTTACCAATGACGGCGTGGAAGCTTCCGGATCAGCCAATGTCCAACCGGCATCCTGGAATATTCTTCCGGTACCGACGTTCATTAGCTGGTAATTTGTTGGTTTGAATTTCATCTTATTGTGCGTTAATATATTCTTTTACAAGTTGATCAGCAGCCATGTCATATACCCGGCGAAGCTGGCGAGCAGGATGCTTCCTTCGACTCTGTCCAGCTTCCGGCCTTTGCGTGTGAACGCGCTTACCCAGATCAGCAAGGCCCCGAGCAGCAATATTCCGAGATCGACGAATGTCATTCCTGAGAATGAAAGGCCTGACGGGGAACCGGGCTGCGGCTTGTAGGCGACAGCGGAAACGCCCAGAATCATAAGGATATTGCCGATGTTCGAGCCAAGGATATTCCCGAGAGCCAGCTGCCCTTTCTTCTTTGCCGCCGCCACCACACAGGTGACGAGTTCCGGCATCGAAGTACCGCCCGCGAGGATGGTTACCGCGATGAACTTGTCGCTGATGTTCAGCATCCTGGCTATATTTGTAGCGCTGTCCACGAACTTGTCGCCTCCGAAAATCAAAGCCGCCAACCCTCCCAGGACCATCAGGATAGCCACCCATAATTTTCCGCTTTCAGGCTCCGCTGAATCCTTGGTCTCTTCAGCCTTCCCGGACTTGAAGGACCAGTACATATAAGCGGCGAAAAGTATAAGGAAAATAACGCCGTCCAATCTTGACAACGTGTTGTCGTTGCCTATCCCAAACAGCGTGAAGTGCATTCCGAATATGATCAGGAGAACTGTGGTGATGATGTTGAGCGGGATATCGGTCTTGACATTGTCACGTGTCATTGAGATCGGCCTTATAAGCGCGGTGAAGCCGAGTATGAAAAGTGTGTTGAATATGTTAGAACCTACTATATTGCCGACCGCAATGTCGGCGTTGCCTTTCAAGGCTCCTGTCAGGCTGACTACAAGTTCCGGTGTCGATGTCCCGATGCCGACTATAGTCAAACCTATCACGAATTCACTCAACCCGGCTTTCCTTGCGATAGTTGATGAGCCGTCCACAAGCCAGTCGGCGCCAAGCACGACCAGTGCAAGCCCGGCGAGCAGAATAAGGATCTCAGTTACCATTATTTTTTATATTAACGTGACACAAATTTAGTGAAAAAATAGTAAACTGTATTACTTTTTTGTGTAGTACTTTGGCCAGCAGGCTTCAAGATAGGCTTTCAGCCTGTCTTCCTGAGGGTTAGGCGCCGGTTCGTAGAATACTGTGCCTTCAAGGCCTGTCGGCATAAATTCCAGATCCGCGAAATGACCGGGATAGTCATGGGCATATTTATAACCGTCCGCATATCCAAGTTCCTCCATAAGTTTGGTCGGTGCGTTTCGCAGGTATAGCGGCACGGGTGCCGTCTGGTCTTTGTTTGCGGTTTCAATAGCTTTGTTTATCGCAAGATACGCAGCGTTACTTTTAGGAGAACTTGCAAGGTAGATTGTGGTTTCGGAAAGCGGGATTCTGGCTTCCGGCATACCGATCTGATGGACAATCTGGAAGCACGAGTTCGCAAGCAGCATCGCGTTCGGGTTGGCAAGTCCGACATCCTCGGCGGCCGAGATGCAGAGTCTTCTTGCGATAAACAACGGATCCTCTCCGCCGTTCAGCATCCTTGCCAGATAATAGACCGCGGCGTTCGGGTCAGAGCCTCTGATTGATTTGATGAACGCCGAGATGATGTCGTAGTGCATCTCGCCATCCTTGTCGTAAATCGCCAGATTCTCCTGAATGCAACCGGTAACAGTCTCGTTGTCAATGACTATGTGTGATTCCTTGCCGGCGAAGGAGTCTATGACGATCTCAAGGACGTTAAGCAGTTTCCTGCCGTCGCCTCCACTGTAACGGAACAGAGCCTCGGTTTCCTTGACTTCAATGTTCTTTTCCTTCAGCAGCACGTCATTTCTCAAGGCTCTGTCCAAAAGCATCTGAAGATCGTTGACTTCCAATGATTTCAGGACAAAAACCTGACATCTGGACAGAAGTGGGGTGATCACTTCGAATGACGGGTTCTCGGTCGTGGCTCCGATCAGGACTATCGTTCCGTTCTCCACAGCTCCGAGCAAGGCATCCTGTTGGGCCTTGTTGAAGCGGTGGATCTCGTCTATGAACAGGATTGGCGCCGCTCCGTTGGAAAACACGGATGCTCCTCTTGCCTTGTCGATGACATCACGGACATCCTTCACTCCTGCACTGACCGCCGAGAGGGTGTAGAAGTCCCTTGACAAAGTCTGGGCGATTATCCCGGCCAAAGTGGTTTTCCCGACACCCGGAGGCCCCCATAGGATGAAAGAGGACAGATTCCCGTTCTCGATCATCTTTCTAAGGATGCATCCTTCACCCACAAGATGCCTCTGTCCGACATATTCAGACAGATTTTTTGGTCTCATCCGCTCTGGAAGAGGGGGAAGCATAGCGCTTTGTCCCGTTCTTTGATAAATATCCGACATAATTAGTTAAATATCGTTCAATTAATATGAAAAACAATAATGTTTAATTGGGTAACATTTATGTTAATGCGGATTGGCCGCTATTTTTCAGCCTAACCGAACGCAAATTTAAGAAAAAGCGGAATAAGTTTCGTAAATTTGTCTATTACTTGCCAAATGCCACATATAGGCGCAATGGCAGAACATATTTTTGATAAGATGAGACTATCTGAAAGAATCCGTTTTGTTGGCGTGAACGACCGCCAGACCAAACTCTTCGAGCGGCAGTGGCCGCTTCCTTTTGGCGTCAGCTATAATTCCTATCTGGTTGAGGATGAGAAAATTGCCTTGATCGACACAGCTGCTGTGGCGTTTAGGGACGAGTTTCTTGCCAACATCAAGGCCGAGATAGGGGACAGGAAGATTGACTATCTTGTAGTAAATCATATGGAGCCGGACCACAGTGCACTCCAAAGCGTGATTAGGGATGAATATCCTGATTGTACGATAGTTACAAACGCCAAAGCTGTGCCGATGATCGAAGGTTACCAAGGTCTGACCGATAATATCAAGGTGATAAAGGAAGGGGAGACCCTTCCGCTCGGGAGCGTAAGCCTTCAGTTCTTTATGGTTCCGATGGTTCACTGGCCGGAGACGATGGTGACGTGGTGCCCTGAGGAGAAAACCCTGTTCTCCGGTGACGCCTTCGGCACGTTCAGAACCTTCCCGGAAGGCGTAATAGACTCGCAGTCAAACATATTCAATGAATATAAAGACGAGATGACAAGGTATTACTCGAACATCGTCGGGAAATATGCCGCCCCGGTTCAGGCCGCACTCAAAAAGCTTTCCGGTTTGGAGATATGCCGGATCTGCAGCACTCACGGCCCGGTTTGGGAGAATCATATTCCTGAAATCGTCTCACTGTACGACAAGTTCAGCCGTTATGAACCTTTGGAGCACGGTGTCTGCCTGGCTTACGGCTCGATGTACGGCAACACCGAGAAGGCTGCTCTGGCGTTGGCTGAATCCTTGAAGAACCATAACATTCCGTTCACGCTCCACAATCTGAATGAGGAAAGTTATTCGTTCGCTTTGCGTGACGTGTTCAGGTATGACACTGTGATTCTTGGCTCACCGACCTATAACAACGGAATATTGCCGCCGGTCCGTCAGTTGATGGAGGCAATCTGTGACAGATTGGTCAAGAACAGACGATTCTTTGCCTTCGGATCGTTCACTTGGGCAGCCGCCAGTGTTCGATTGCTGAACGAGATGGCGACCACGGCCGGATTTGAGATTCTCGGTGACGGAATTGCATTCAGACAAGGATTCTCACCAGCCAAATTCGATTCTGAATCAATAGTTTCCCTTGTGTAACGATACTCGCCTATTCTGTTATACAATTCGGATTATGTTAAGTTGATTGTTCGTTTCGATAAACACTACCCTTTGATATGATTTTACAATTACTGACTCTTCTTGGTGCTTTGGCGCTCTTTGTCTTCGGGCTTGAGATGCTCAGCACTGGAATTCAGAAGTCTTTCGGTGATCGCTTGAGACGTTTCGAGAAATGGATGACTTCCGGCACTCCGTTCAAACAGATTCTTTCAGGAGCCGGTATCACGGCTGTGGTCCAGTCTTCAAGCGCCACGACAATTTTGGTCGCCAGTCTTGTGAGCGTCGCTACCCTATCGCTCAAACAAGGTATCTGTGTGATAATGGGAGCTAACATCGGCACTACCATAACAGCATGGATCATAGCAGCTACTGGATTTTGGCTTGACGTTACGGTCCTGGCGTTCGTATTGCTAGGTGCCGGCTTTGTCATGACCCTTCTGAAGAAATCATTGGTCAAGAACATTGGTCAGGCCGTTTTGGGACTGTCATTGGTTTTCGTCGGACTGATCTACATAAAGTCCTCCATACCAGTGATTGACACCGTTCCGCAGACAGCTGCCTACATTGCAGGTCTGGCCTCGCACGGAGTTTGTTCAGTGCTGATATTCCTGCTGATAGGAGTTGTCATCACATTCATTCTCCAGTCATCCAGCGTCACGGTTGTCTTGACGATGGTACTCGCCTATCTGGGATGGCTGTCGTTCCCGATGGCCGCCGCCATGGTTCTTGGAGAGAACATCGGAACCACGATCAGTGCCAATATCGCCGCCAGCGGTGCCGGTGTACAGGCACGCAGGGCCGCTCTCGCCCACACCGTGTTCAATGTGGCAGGAGCAGTCTTTGTCTTGATATTCTTTAATATATTCATAAAGATCAATCTTGGACTGGTCTCTTTGTTTGGTCTTGATTCTCAGATGACCGCGGTATTCGGCATCGCTTGCGTCCACACCATGTTCAACTCCGTTTCGACTTTGGTTCTGGTCTGGTTCCGCAAACCTTTCGCTGATTTGCTGACGAAGTGGATCAAGGAGCCGGCGCCTGAGAAAGGTGACTTCCATCTGAAGTTCATCGGCAGCGGCAGACTTTTCGGAACTCCTTCAATCTCAATCGAGCAGGCGTACAAGGAAACTGTGAACTTCGCCGTAACGGCCCAGGAGGGCTTCCAGTATGTCAAACTTGCTCTGAATGAGAAAGATCCCGACAAGTTTGAGGAGTACCGGCAGAAGCTGGTCAAGTGCGAGGAAGTGACAGACAGGTTTGAATATGAGATCGCTGCCTTCCTGAACAGTCTGACATCCGAGTCCATGAACGATCACGAGGCGCGTGAGGTCAAGGTCATCTATCGTGTGATCAGCGAGTTGGAAAGCCTGGGGGACAGTTGCGAGAACATCAGTAGGCTGCTGACACGTCTGCGTGTCCATAAACTTGATTTTGACGATGAGACCATCAGTAAACTTAACCTGTTGATCGGCAAGGTCAACCATGCCTTCGCTGTCATGGTTTCCAACATCAAGCTTGCTGTGGATGGTGGACTGAAGGACATCAGCAATGCTTACAGCGCGGAGGACAAGATCAACGAGACAAGAGATACTTTACGGGACGAGGGCATTCTCCAGATTGAGAAAGGTGGTGACAAGTTCCTTTCAATCAACTACTATCTTGACATGTTGGCGGAGCTTGAGGCTATGGGGGACTTTATGATCAACATCTCTCAGTCCTTGTTCCACGAGTTTGACAATTAATATGATGCCGGTTGCGGCTGAGTGGGAATATTTATGGGAAGAAAAAGAGTAGATCTCCTGTTGGAGAACATTACGATCGAGGCCTGTGCCGCTGAGGGCAAGGCGCTTACGCATTGGAACGGTGTTGTGGTGTTCGTGCCGTTCGCGGTTCCGGGCGATGTGGTGGACATCCGCGTCACCAAAAAGAGCAAGAATTACTATGAGGGATTCATAGAGAGGATCGTTACCCCGTCCAAGGATCGTCTGGAGCCTTTCTGTCAGCATTTCGGGGTTTGCGGTGGCTGTAAATGGCAGCCTCTCCCCTATCCGATGCAGCTTGAGGCCAAGCGGCAGCAGGTTTATGACCAGCTGGTCCGTATCGGTCATCTTAATGTGCCGGAGATCCGTCCGACAATCCCGTCCGACAATATCCGGTACTATCGTAACAAGCTGGAATTCACTTTCTCATCGAAAAGATGGCTGCTGAAGGACGAGGACATTGACAACGTTCCAGCGAACGACCGTATGGGGCTTGGATTCCACGTCGGCAAGTTCTTCGACAAGGTGCTGGACATCAAGCATTGCTACCTCCAGAAGGATCCGTCCAACGACATCAGGCTCTTCGTCAAGAAATATGCCGTCAAGAACGGTCTGGATTTCTTTGACATCCGTCAGAACGTGGGCTATGTCAGGAATATGTTCATCCGCACGACCGACACGGGCGACCTGATGGTGATAATGTGCTTCTTCTACGAGAACCGTGAGGACAGGGAGAAAATGCTGGATGCCATCGCTGAAGCTTTCCCTCAGATCACATCTCTTTACTACATCATCAACAATAAGTTGAATGACTCAATCGGTGATCAGGAGTGCATCCTCTACAAGGGTGAGCCGACAATCCGTGAGACAATGGAAAGCTTGACTTTCCGCATAGGTCCTAAGTCGTTCTACCAGACCAACTCCGAGCAGGCCTACAAGCTTTACTCGGTCGCGAGGGATTTTGCCGGGCTGACCGGCAACGAGATCGTCTATGACCTCTACACAGGGACCGGCACGATCGCGCAGTTCGTCTCCGGCAAGGCCGCCAAAGTGGTTGGCATCGAATATGTTCCCGAGGCGATTGAGGATGCGAAGGTGAACGCCGCCGGGAACGGCATCACTAATTGTGAGTTCTTCGCCGGAGACATGAAGGATGTCCTGAGCCGTGATTTCATAGAGGAGCATGGGCAACCGGATGTGATCATTCTGGATCCTCCTCGCGCCGGCATCCATCCGGATGTCGCCAAGGTAATCCTTGAGGCCTCCCCTGCCCGTATGGTCTATGTCAGCTGTAACCCGGCCTCCCAGGCCCGTGACCTGGCTCTTTTTGCCGACAAGTACGAGATCACCGCCGTCCAGCCGGTCGATATGTTCCCTCACACCCAGCACGTCGAGAACGTCTGCGCACTGAGGTTACGATAAGTGTTGTCATTTGAAGACCATAAACACATAGATCCTTCATAATGAGCGGAGACCTCCGATTCCCGAATTTTGGTAACGTGCAAAATTCGGGAATTGCGAGTGTCTTGCTCATCAAAACAGAGATGTTTATGTTCTAGAACGGATACCCGACACCGAAGTGGAGGGTGTAGCCGTCTTTCTTTAGCCATTGGGACGGGGAGCGCCAGCGGGCGGTGTCGAGGGACGGGTCATAGACTTTCATACCCATATCGAGACGGAGAATCAGGAAGTTAAGGTCCACACGGAGGCCTATGCCCCAGTCGGCGGCAAGGCTGGCGGCGAGGTTCTTGAGGTCGAAATGGGTGTGGGAGCCATCGTCTCCGTCGGTCTCTTTCAGGGTCCAGATGTTGCCGACATCCGTGAAGACGGCACCGCACAACTTCCAGAACATCGGGAAACGGTACTCCAGATTGGCTTCCAACTTCACGTCACCGGTCTGGCTTGGGATCACGAACGTCGTGTCAGCCTTTGAGTTGCCCGGGCCAAGGGAACGGGCCTGCCAGCCGCGCATGCTGTTCGCGCCGCCGCTGTAGAACTGTTTCTCGAACGGAATTGTGGATGAGTTGCCGTAGGCGTAGCCGACACCTCCAAGCAGACGCATGGCAAGAGCCTGACTGCCATTCCTGCCGAAGACAAATGTCTTGCCAAGAGTGAGTTCCGTGCGGATGTACTGGGAATATGGAGTGTTCCAGATGAGTCTGGAGCCATACTCGTCACTCTTCATGGCATCGTTGAACAGGCTCAGGACATTGCCGGAGGCGTCAAGTTGCAGACGGGCATATTCATAGGTCTCCTTCGGAACCAAGGCTGTGCTGGTCGTGTAGTAGGCCACGAGACCGGAGCCGACATCGAAGTGGTTCTGGTAGGCGTCCCTCATAAACGGGTTGCCGGAAAGAGTCGTGTAGAAGTTCGGGTCGAGATTCGTCAGCCTGACGATCTTGGCCTGTATCGGGTAGAACTGATAGAAGAACTTTCCGTTACGCAGAGATCCAGAATAACCGTAAGATGTCGAGATCATATTCCTCGTGTATTCAGGACGGTTCTGGTAGTTGTATGAAGCGTTGATTTCGGTGCGTGGGACGGACGGCCCTTTGAACATCGAGTTCGGCAGACCGAGGAACTCCGGGAAGCTCAGACCGGCGGAGACACCGAACTCGTTGGACTTGACGCTCCTGTCATCGTACTTGAACTGGAAATTGCCGAGGAAGCCAAGGTTCAGCCACTGGCCGCCGTGGAAGATGTTCTTGTGATAGTAACTGATCTGAGGCGAGATGCCGATCAGGCCTGTGGAGTTGGTCGATCCCTCAAGGTTCACTTTGAAGCCCTGCATTCTGGAACGGGTCAGAGTTATGTCGCAGTCAACTATTCCGGTGTCCTGAGGATTCATTGAGACGTTGACACCGCTGAACATCTTCAGGGCGGAAAGGCGGGAATATGTCGTGTTCACCTCTTTCTCATCATACAGGTCTCCGGGATGGAGCGTGCACATATTCCTAAGAACTTTATCATTGAATTTCAAGTCTTTGTCGTATGAGAGTGTGACTTTTCCCATGTAATATTTCCGGTGCGGACGGGCATATTCAGGTGTCTGGTTTCTGGTATATTCCTTGACCGTCATCAGAAGGCCGGCGGTGTCCGGTGAATTGAGCGTGTCTGCCTCGAACGAGAAGTAATTCTTCGTGAAGCCGAAGTAGCCCTTGCGTCTCATGGCGGACGCACGCAGCTCGGTCTCTTTTTCCAAGGCGTCCTCAGACAGGTAATCTCCGGATCTCACGGTGATCTCCGAGGTGTCGGCAAGGAAGTCATCCTTGAATTCCCCATCCGGCACTGAATAGGTTATCTCCCCTATCCTGAATCGTTTGCCAAGGGTTACCGAATATGTCACTTTCACCTTTTTACCCTTTACCTCAATGTCGCTCCGCACATCAGAACCGTAGTAGCCAAGGTATTCCAGATGTCGCTTGATGTTCTCTGTCGAGGATTCCACCTGTGAAGGCTGGTAGATGACCGGGGCCGTCCCCATCTTTCGGATAAACCTGTTGACAGCCTTGTCGGGATTCTTTCCCGACCAGTTGTAGAGGTTCAGGAAGGGGTTCCAGCCGAAGATGATGTAAGAGTTAGGCTTCTGCTTTATGTAGGACTCGATCTCCTTCGGGTTGAACTTACTGTCGCCTTTGACTTCCACCTTGTTGGCGGCAAGGCGGTACTGGCCGTCCTCAAGAACACGAGTGGTGCTGCACGAGAAACTCAGTGCGGCAATGGCGGACAAGGCTGCCATGAGGAAGAAATTTGAGGATTTCACCGTCATATTCTACAAAAATAGCAACCCTTTCCGATTTTTCTTCAAAATTGGGACAAAATATTAATTTTCGTACCTATATTTGCACGCCGAAGCCGGATGAGGCATCATCGGCGGATCATTACTTATGTCGAACATTATAGGTTTACAGTTTTTTTAGGATGAAGAACAAGTACATCGATCTTGTGGATCAGACTTTCGATTTTCCGCAGGACGAATTCAGAGTGGAGGACGGCAATCTTTTCGTCAATGACATCGATATGATGGGAATCATCAAGGAATATGGCACGCCGCTTAAACTCACCTATCTCCCGAAGATCACATCTCAGATCCAGAGGGCCAAGAGAATGTTCCGCAACGCAATGTCAAAGGTCAGCTACGAGGGTGACCATCACTATTGCTACTGCACAAAGAGTTCCCAGTTCAAGTTTGTCATCGAGCAGGCTCTCAAGAGCGATGTCCATCTGGAGACATCCTCGGCATACGACTTGGACCTGATCCGCAAACTGGAGGAGGACAAACTTGTCGATAAAAACCTGATAATCATCTGCAACGGCTTCAAGAGACCACAGTACATCCAGAACATCGCCACGATGCTCAACGAGGGATGGCACAACATCATCCCGGTTCTGGACAACAAGAACGAGCTTGAGGATCTGGACGACCTGATCGATGTTCCCGCGCAGCTTGGCATCCGCATCGCCTCAGAGGAGGAGCCTTCATTCGACTTTTACACTTCCCGTCTGGGAATCAGATACTCGGACATCATTCCGTTCTACCGCAACGGCATCAGCAAGAACCCTAAGTTCAAGCTGAAGATGCTCCACTTCTTCATCAACACCGGCATCAGGGACACCTCCTACTACTGGAACGAGCTGGCGCGCTGCCTGAACCTTTACTGCGACCTCAAGCAGATCTGCCCTGATCTGGATTCTTTGAATATCGGAGGCGGTCTTCCGATAAAAACCTCTCTTGCAGTTGATTACGATTACAAGTACATGATCGAGGAGATAGTGTACCAGATCAAGTCCGTCTGCGATTCCCACGGAGTTCAGGTTCCGGACATCTACACGGAGTTCGGCAACTTCACCGTCGGTGAGAGCGGCGCGACCATATTCAAAGTGCTGGATGTCAAGCAGCAGAATGACCGAGAGTGCTGGTACATGATCGACAACTCGTTCATGACGAGCCTTCCGGACACCTGGGGACTGCACCAGAGGTTCATCCTTTTCCCTATCAACAAATGGAATGAGGAATATCACAGGGTGTTCATCGGTGGACTTACCTGTGACAGCAAGGACTTCTACAACTCCGAGGCGCACTCCAACGCGATCTTCCTTCCGGTGATGAAGAACAGAAGGGATCCGCTCTACATCGGATTCTTCCACACGGGGGCATATCAGGAGGCGATTTCCGGTTACGGTGGAGTCAAGCATTGTCTCCAGCCTTCACCTAAGCACATCCTGATCGACAAGGACAAGGACGGCAAGATCACGACAAGGGTCTTCGCTCCGGAGCAGAGTTCGGACTCGATGCTTAAGATACTCGGATTCTAGGCTATGCCATCACCTGTATCCCACAATGAGATAAAGTTCGTCAAGTCCCTTGAACAGAAAAAGTTCAGGGACGAGAACGGACTTTTTATCGTTGAAGGGGAGAAGATGGTTGCCGAGGCTTTGGCGTCTTCTTTCGAGGTCGAGAAGGTCTATCGGGCTGACGAAATCGGCAGTGCGGCCATGGCACGGCTGAGTCTTCTGTCCTCCCCTTCTCCGACATTGGCTGTCGTCAGGAAACCGGCCGACATTGAACTCGGAAATATTCATTGTGTACCGGACAAGGGATTGTTTCTGGCCTTGGACGGAATCAGGGATCCGGGCAATCTGGGCACGATTATCCGCACAGCGGACTGGTTCGGGATAGATGCGGTCTATGCTTCAAAGGACACTGTTGACATATTCAATTCCAAGGTCGTGCAGTCCACGATGGGTGCAATATTCAGAGTCAAGTTCCATTATTGCGACATTTGCGGCTATTGCGGTGCCGTCGCTGCCGCCGGTGGCAATGTGTACGGCACTTTTCTGGATGGAGAAGATCTGTACGCCAAGGATTTGGCGACCGGTGAGACTTCTCCTTCCGTCATCGTGATCGGCAACGAGTCCAAAGGGATTTCCGCCGAGGTCGGCAAACTTGTGACCGACAGGCTTTTCATTCCTTCGTGGCCTCGGGATGAGAGGGGCTCAGAGTCTCTCAACGCAGCCGTCGCCACTGCAATCACAATAGCCGAGTTCCGCCGCAGAGCGTAAAAAGCGATTCCTGAGGCAAATCTGTCTGTACATTCAAGAATATTCAGTAGATTTTTCGTAATTTGCGCTCCGTTAGCAAAAACGGAAGCAAATGAACGAAGAATCCTTGATGCGGTCAAGAATCAGGAAGATTCTGATGATCTGCAGCAACTACGACGCTTTCGCCCTTGAGGAGGACGGACGCATTGAGAATCAGGTCAAGAATGAGTACCGGGAGCTTAACCTGAGCAATCCTCCGAGATTCATCTGGGCAAACTCTTCTTCCCAGGCCCGGGAGATAATCGGTTCCGAAGAGGAGATCGACATGATCATCTGCATGTACAACGAGCAGGACAAGGAGATATTCCCGTTCGCTTCGCGGTTGAAGGAAGATGGCCGAGGGATTCCGTTCATTCTTTTGATCCACTACTCCAAGGCGGTAAGACAGAGGGTTCTGGAGTCTCCACATCCGGGAGTGGACTTCGTGTTCAGTTGGCACGGGAACGCGGATCTTATCCTTGCCATTGTCAAATTGCTGGAGGATGCCGCCAATGCGGAGAACGACGTCTTCGAGGTTGGGGTGAAGGGTATTCTTCTGGTCGAGGACTCGATCCGTTACTATTCGAACTATCTTCCAGAGCTATACAAGATTGTGCTCACGCAGAGCCGTGAGTTCTTGACGGAATCCCTGAACGATGACCAGAAGAAATACCGTAAGAGGTCGAGGCCGAAGATATTCCTTGCGACCTGCCTTGAGGAGGCTATCGCTTATTTTGAGAAGTACAGGAGGAATCTTCTGGGTGTAATTTCCGATGTCGGAATGGTCTTCCACAAGGGCGATGACCCTAAGACAGAGAAACTTGACGCCGGCATCGACCTGGTGAGAATCATCCGTGAATATGATCCCCTGATGCCTGTCCTGCTGCAATCCTCGCAGGGCAGCGTGGCGGAGACAGCCTCCACACTTGGGGTCGGATTCCTGAAGAAATATTCAAGCACGCTTTTCCTCCAGCTCGGGGATTACATGAAGGAGGAGTTCGGCTTCGGGGACTTTGTGTTCAGGGACTCTAACGGAGTGGAATGCGGAAGGGCCGCCAGCCTTTCCCAGCTTGAGAAGATCATCTACGACATTCCTGACACCGTGCTGATGAGCAACACATCCAGAAATATGTTCTCGAAGTGGCTGTATGCCAGAGGGTTGTTCAATCTTGCGGAGACGTTCAGGGTCGAGCATCACACGGATGCCGGAGAATTCAGGGAATTCCTTTTGGACAACATCCAGCGCTATCACAGGAGCATCGGGCAGGGCATAATCACGGAATTCCATAAGGATTCCTATCAGGATTATTACTGGTTCTCCCGTGTCGGTGAAGGCTCGCTCGGAGGCAAGGCAAGAGGACTGGCTTTTCTCAATCATCTTGTCCAGAAATATTCGTTGTCAGAGAGATATGACGGGCTTCTGGTTTCCATCCCTCGAACCATCGTGCTGACGACGGATTGGTTCGACAAGTTCATCGTTGACAATGGTCTGCAATATGTTATTGACTCGGAACTATCTGATGATGAGATTCTTTCCGAGTTTGTGGCATCGACATTGCCCGAAGATCTGACCCAGAACCTAAAGGCGTTTCTGGCCACGGTGGACAGCCCTCTGGCCGTGCGTTCAAGTTCCAAGCTGGAGGACAGCAACTATCAGCCTTTCGCCGGTGTGTACGCGACTTATATGTGTCCTCCTGTGGAGAACAAGGACAGGATGCTGCGTGAGCTTGGCAAGGCCATCAAGAGTGTCTATGCCTCGACATTCTTCAAGGGCAGCCGTAACTACATCCAGGCCAGCGGGAACCTGCTTGGAGAGGAGAAGATGGCCGTGATAGTCCAGGCAATCTGCGGAACGGTTCACGGTCACGATTTCTACCCGATGATGTCCGGTGTCGGACGTTCGCTGAACTCCTATCCCATTGGGGCTGAGAAAGCCACTGACGGTGTCCTGAATGTGGCTTTCGGCTTGGGAAAGACTGTTGTGGACGGCGGCCGTACCTTGCGTGTGGATCCTCTGCATCCCAAGAAAATTCTCCAACTGTCCAACCCTAAACTGGCGCAGCGGGACACGCAGAATGAGATGTTCGTGCTCGATCTGCGGCCTTCGGCCTTTAAGATTTCCAAAAACGACGGAGTTAATCTCAGGAGGATCCCGGTGGCAGACGCGCTTACTGAATATGACCGTCCGGAACTGGTGGCGTCCACCTATAACGCATTGGATGACAGGATGGCCCCAGGAATCAGCATAAGAGGAGCAAGGGTGGTTTCCTTTGACGGAATATTCCAATATGACCGCTTCCCGCTCGCCAAGGCTCTCTCGGAGATCATGTCTATATGCCGTGACGAGCTGATGAGCGAGGTCGAGATCGAGTTCGCTGTGGATCCGGTCAAATCTTCGGAAGGAAAAGTCGCCGACCTTAAGCTGCTTCAGGTCCGGCCTGTCTCCAGCGGAATCGGTTCGCAGACCTCCTCGATCGAGGATGCCGAAGCGATTGTCTCCCACAAATTGATACGCAGCGACAACGCTTTGGGCAACGGGTATTTCACCGAATCTTCTCATATTGTGGTTATCTGTCCGGAATCGTTCGACAAGATGAAGACAGGCTTGATGGCTGAGGAGATTTCAGAGATCAACGCCCGGTTTGCCGCTAAGGGAGAGACATATTTCCTGGTCGGTCCCGGACGTTGGGGATCGTCGATTCCAACCCTTGGAGTGCCGGTGGCATGGACTGACATCTCCGCCGCGAGAATGGTCGTTGAATATGGCATCGACGGTTTCAGAATCGATCCGAGCCAGGGCACGCATTTCTTCCAGAACATCACCTCGCTTGGAGTAGGTTATCTTTCCGTAGATCAGTACGCCGGTTCGGGAATGATTGACTTTGATGCGCTTGCAAGACTGGAATGTGAGTGTGAAGGCAAGTTCGCAAAGGTTCTGAAAGTCAGCGGACTGACTGGATTCATTGACAGAAACAAAGGCAAGGCTTTGATCGGATTTTAGTTATGGGTAAGATGATCATCTATCAGGTTCTCCCAAGGTTGTGGGGAAAGGGAAAGTTCTCGGAGTTCGATCCGGAGACGATGTCGTATTTCAAGTCATTGGGAGTCAGCCACGTCTGGTACACCGGAGTGATCCGGCACGCCACAACGGCCTCAGCCGAGGGATGTCCGGCTTCCGACAGCCAGATTGTCAAAGGTGCTGCCGGGTCTCCGTATGCGATCACAGATTACTACGATGTAAATCCATATCTTGCTGACAATCCGTCCGAAAGGATGGATGAGTTCGAAGCCTTGTTGAAGCGGAGTCACGATGCCGGACTTAAGGTCATCATCGATTTCGTTCCAAACCACGTGTCACGGGATTATGGCGAAGTCGGTCTGGTACATCCTGAGGTCAAGCCGTTGGGTGCCGATGACGATCCGACTGTCCATTGGAGACCGGAGAACGATTTCTATTACTATCCAGGACAGCCACTGAAATTGCCTTTTGACAACCAGACATATTACGAGAATCCGGCCAAGGCTTCCGGCAACTGCTTCTCGCCCTCCCCTTCCGTGAATGATTGGTATGAGACCATCCGGCTGAACTACTGTGATTTCCATACGGAGACTTGGGACAAGATGTACGAGATTGTCCGTTATTGGTGTGGCAAGGGTGTGGACGGTTTCCGCTGCGATATGGTGGAGATGGTTCCGTGGCAGTTCTTCCGGTGGCTCATCCGAAGGGTCAAGGAGGAATTCCCGGATATCATCTTCATTGCCGAGGTTTATCAGAAAGAATTGTATGCCAGATACATAAATGAGGTCGGGTTCGATTTTCTCTACGACAAATCCGGCCTTTATGATTCCGTCAGGTCGATTGTCGAAGGCCACGGCACGGCCAAAAGCCTGACTTGGAACTGGCAGATTCTTGGTGATTTACAGCCTCGGATGCTGAACTTTCTGGAGAACCACGACGAGCAGCGTTTCGCCTCGGATTTCTTCGGCCGTGACGCCCAAAGGACTTTCGCGGCGTTGGGGGCGGGAATATTCCTGAACACGGCTCCGTATATGGTTTATTTCGGGGAGGAGATCGGCGAGCGCGGAATGGATGCCGAAGGGTTCAGCGGACGGGATGGCAGGACGACCATATTCGACTGGTGGAGGATTTCGTCAATCGGGAGGCTGATTGAATATATTCATACAGACAAGGGACTTACGCCTGAAGAGACGACCTTGCTTGAGAGGTGGCGGCGGTTCTTGAATATGGCCGTGTCGGTTCCGGCGGTGGCGTCAGGAAAAACGTTTGACCTTTGCTACTGCAATTATTACTCGCCGGGATTCGATCCGGACAGGCATTTCGCGTTCCTTCGAGGGGATGGATCAGAGACTTGGCTGTTTGTTTGTGATTTTGCCGTTGCAGAGTCGCTTCGGCAAGCTCAGCGACCAGATGTAATGTCCATCCGCATACCTCAGGAGGCCATCGAATATCTGTCCATAAAAAACCTCGACCCTGAAACCCGGATCGAGGTTGAAGTGTCATCTGACGACTGTGCGATAGTGAGGGTCAACTAACGGAACCTCACATATTCAAGCCTTACCAGTTAAGGATCTTCTTGAAGTCGTACTCCTCAGGATTGGCGACGTAAGCCTTTGCAGCCTCGTAGTCAGCAGGAGTGATGTAGTGGCAGATGTGCCCGTAGTAATTGCGGGCGATTCCGCCTTCGATGTCCACACGGCGAGGAGGGATCTTGCCCTCGGCGTTCTGGAGATCCTTCAGGTAAAGAGGCTGCGCGTTGCCGTTCTCATCCACATAGACCATGCATCCTGTCTCACCCTTTGAGAAGAGCTCATAGACTCCGAGAGCGAGCTCCGTGCAGTAAGAAAGGTCGTAGGCCACAGGATCCTGGCAGCGGACATCGTAGCCGATCTCTACAGGACGGGTCTTCACCTTCATCCCGATCTTCTTGAACTCCTTCTCAAGGATGTCGTTGAAAAGGACAGCCTTGGAGATTTTGCCGAGCTCAGGATGGCCGTGCTCATCGTAGGTCATGTGCACGCCGGTAGCCTTGATGTCCTCTGGCTCAAGGTCATGGAACACACCTTCAGCGACAACGACTGTTCCGTAAGGAATGCCGAGGATCTTTCTCTTGATGATCGCGGAAAGGGTCAGCTTGATGATCTTGTCAACGGTGATCGTGGTGTTGTTGAACATCTCAGGGATGATGGTCATCGGGCAATGTGTGGCCTCGCCGATTCCGAGGGCAAGGTGACCTGCGCTGCGGCCCATGGCGGAGATGAGAAGCCAGTTTCCTGATGTGCGCGCATCCTCGTAAACGGTGCGGGCGATGTGCGCTCCCTCGTCCTTGGCGGAGTTGAATCCGAAGGTAGGCGCGTTATGAGGCAGAGGAAGGTCGTCATCGATCGTCTTAGGGACGTGGATGTTATGGATCGGGTAGTTCTTGGCCTCAAGGAACTTGGCGATTCTGTTGGCAGTGGAGGCTGTGTCGTCGCCACCCACAGTCACGAGAAGCTTCACGTTGTTGTCCTGGAAGAGGGCAAGGTTGAAATTCTGCTCGAAATCCTCGTTGGTCGGCTTGAAACGGCTCATCTGGAGATAGGAACCGCCTCTGTTGAAGTAAGCGTCAGCCTTGAAGAAATCGATGTCTTCGGTGCGGGCCTCCTTACGGAAGAGTCCGGTGTAGCCTTCGTGGAGTCCGATGACCCTGTAACCGTTGGAAAGGAAAGTCTTGGCGACAGAGAACACGACGGTGTTCATTCCCGGTGCAGGGCCGCCGCCGCACAGAATGATGATTGAATCTTTCATATACGAATGATTTAGAAATTTGTATGTTCGTAAAACCGGGCACAAATTTAAGAAACAGTTTTAACTTTTCAAAAAGTAGTCACAAGGTGTGACCGGCCCAATCTTCTTGATGATTTTGAACGGAATGCCGACAATTTTCATTAAATTTGTATTCTTTACGAAGAACTTTGCTGTTATGGATCACGAGCAGGCCAAAATACGTGTTGAGGAACTCCGGAAAACCCTCTGGGAGAACAGTAGGCGGTACTATGTGGACAACGCTCCGACGATGAGCGATTTTGAATATGACCACCTTATGCGTGAGCTGGAGGATCTTGAAAAGGAGTATCCTGACCTTCTCACTCCCGACTCCCCTACCCAGAGGGTCGGCAGCGACCTTGACCAAAGCGTAGGGGCTAACGCCGAACCTGCAGCCCGCAAGGAATTTGCCCAGTTCCCGCACAAATACCCGATGCTCTCCCTCGGCAACACGTACAACATCGGTGAGATAGAGGATTTCGTGCGCCGTGCCGAGAAGGATCTCGGAGAGGTGAAGTTCACATATTCCTGCGAGCTGAAGTTCGATGGCACGGCTATCTGCCTGACCTATCGGAACGGGAAACTGTTCAGGGCTTTGACCAGAGGTGACGGCGTTGTCGGGGATGACGTGACTGCCAACGCTCTTAAAATCAGTAATATTCCTGAAAAATTGAAAGGGACAGGATGGCCGGATGAGTTCGAGATAAGGGGCGAGATCCTGATGCCTTATGAGTCGTTTGACAGACTGAACAAGGAGCGGGAGGACAACGAGGACCAACCGTTCGCCAATCCGAGAAACGCTGCTTCCGGGTCACTGAAACTGCTTGATCCGTCGGAGGTTGCCAGGAGAGGGCTGATGTGCACGCTCTATCATATTCCAAGCCAGAGTGTGTCTTTTGAGACTCATGATGACGCTTTGAACGCCGCGGCCTCATGGGGACTGCCGGTTTCCGACAAGAGGAAGATCGTCCACGGAATAGACGAGATTGAGGAATATATCCATTATTGGGACACGGAAAGGAAGTTCCTGCCGTACGCCACTGATGGAATCGTGATCAAGATCAATGAGCTGGCCTATCAGAACGCACTTGGATATACCGCCAAGTCACCACGCTGGGCCGTCGCGTTCAAGTTCCAGGCCGAGGAGGCGCACACGAAACTGCTCTCCATCACTTATCAGGTCGGACGCACGGGTGCCGTGACTCCGGTAGCCAATCTTGAGCCGGTCCAATTGGCCGGTACGGTCGTGAAGAGGGCAACCCTTAACAATCAGGACTTCATCTCGCAGATGGACATCCGTGTCGGAGACACTGTCACTGTCATCAAGGGCGGCGAGATCATTCCTAAGATCATCGATGTAGATCTCTCGCTCAGGCCGTCGGACGCTGTCAGGCCGGTTTTCCCTGAGGTGTGTCCGGACTGCGGGACGGCGTTGGTCAAGGAAGAGGACGAGGCCAAATGGTTCTGCCCGAACATCGACGGCTGCCCTACCCAGATAAAAGGCAAACTTGTTCACTTCCTCAGCCGCAAGGCGATGAACGTGCTCGCCGGTGACGCGACGATCGAGCAGATGTATAATCTCGGGCTTGTCAGGACTCCGGCGGACTTCTATTCGTTGACCAAAGGCCGGTTACTGCTTCTTGACGGTTGGAAGGAACGCTCGGCGCAGCGCTTTCTGGACAGTCTGGAGGCATCGAAAAAGGTGACATTCGATCACGTGCTGTTCGCGCTTGGCATCCGTTATGTCGGAGAGACCACGGCCAAGGAGATAGCCCGGCATTTCGGGAATATAGACGCGATCGCAACCGCCACAAAGGAACAGTTGCTTGAGGTCCAGGATGTCGGCGAGGTGATCGCGGACAGCGTGTTCGAATATTTCCGTGATTCCAGGCATCTTGCAGACATCGATAGGCTTAAGGTGGCCGGAATCCGGTTCTCTATGGAAGCCAAGGCCGCCGTGTCTGACGCTCTTGCCGGAAAGACGATTGTGATTTCCGGCAACTTCAGCGTCTCGCGGGAAGAGATGAAGCGGCTGATAGAGGCCAACGGCGGCAAGAACAGCTCGTCCGTAAGCGGAAAAACATCGTACCTTCTGGCCGGAGGCAAGCCGGGGCCGGAGAAGATTAAAAAGGCCGGGGAGCTTGGTGTCAGCATCATCAGCGAGGAAGAGTTCAGGAACATGCTTCCACAGGCCACCGGCGGGATCTCCGCAGGTGAGCGGAATGTCGAACCGGATCTGTTTTCAGGAATGTTCTAAAGATTTTTTGAGGTGAAAGGATTCCGGAAACTGATATTCAAGTGCAGGCTTTGGTTCCGTTGGGCTAAGAAGTTCTTCGGACAGGATGTCTGGACCCTTGACGAGAATGATCTCTCCAAGGCCAAGGCGCGCCTGGTCAATGATGTCAGGGTCGTGACGGTAGCATTCCAGACATTCGCCGAGCAGAAGATCGGTTTTCAGGCTGTTGCCTTAAGTTATTTCTGCACAATGGCTTTCGTGCCGTTCATCGCTGTGGCTTTCGCGGTGACGAATGGTTTCGGGCTTGCGGACAAACTCAAAGAGTTATTATTTTCCTGGGACATCAGCCAGAGTATCATGGACATCATCCTGAACGCCGCTGACAAGATCCTTGATTCGGCCACCAACGGATTGTTCGGACTTATAAGCGCCCTTACGTTCGTCTGGCTCATCATCTGGATGATGATGAGGGTGGAGACGGTCTTCAACAACGTCTGGAAGGTTCGCAAACTGCAAAGGGCATTCTTCAAACGCATCGGAATCGATGTGATCATCCTTGTGCTGGCACCGTTTGTGGTGCTGCTGCTATATTCAGGGACAATCATATATTCACACGTGCTGGATCTCATCCCGAACTGGATCGGAGCGACGGACACGATCAAGTCGTTCCTCGGCTGGGTTGTGGCGTGGGCTGTCACGGTGTTGATCTTCTCCGCGATGTACAAGTTTATCCCGGCGGTGGACGTGAGGTACCGCTATGCGCTGAAGGCGGCGGTGATAGCCGGAGTGGCGTTTTCCGTGCTTCAGTACCTTTACCTTGAGACTCAGGTGTTTGTGATGCGTCTGAACACGGTTTACGGAACAATCGCCGCGATTCCCCTTTTTATGGTCTGGATGAGGTTCGGATGGCAGATAATCCTTTACGGAGCGCAGTTTTCCTATTCATTCCAGACAGTCAATGAGGGCGGTTTCGTCAAGGGGCTTCCGGGTGTGTCGGAGTCGATTATGAAAAGAGATAAAGATTTGGTTGAAATATGAGTTTCTCACAATTCACAGAACAAGACTACGAACTGATCCGTCAGAGTTACGCCCAGCTTAAGGCTGCGGCGGAGAAACGCTGCGCGAACCAGCAGGAGCTGGACGTTGTCCAGAAAGCGTTCGATTTCGCGAATGAAGCCCATAAGAATGTCCGCCGGCGTTCCGGAGGGCCGTACATCATACATCCGATCGAGGTAGCCAAGATTGTCGTCAGCGACATCGGACTCGGCTACAAGTCCATCGCCGCCGCATTGCTTCACGATGTGGTCGAGGACACGGACTACACGGTTGATGACATCCGCAAGCTTTTCGGAGACAAGATCGCCAGCCTTGTGGACGGCCTTACCAAGATCAAGAATGTTCTTGACAATGAGGACCGCAGCAAGAAACTGGGTGACAGCAATGCCAGGAGTCTTCAGGCCGAGAATTTCAAGAGGATTCTCCTGACCCTCAATGACGATGTCAGGGTCGTGTTGATCAAGCTTGCCGACCGTCTGCACAATTGCAGGACAATCGAGTTCATGCCAGAGTACAAGCGGGACAAGATCCTGAGTGAGACGATGTTCATATTCATACCTCTCGCCCACCGTCTTGGCCTCTATGAGATCAAGTCCGAGATGGAGAACATCTGGCTGAAGTACAAGGAGCCTGACGCCTACAATGAGATCAGCGGATTGATCAACAGCAATCTCAGTGGCCGTGGCAAGCAGATAGATGATTTCATCACTCCGATCGATGCCGCGTTGAAGAGGGCGGGCTTTGATTTCGAAATCCGCAAGAGGGTCAAGACGCCATATTCAATATGGCATAAGATGCAGACCAAGAACATCACTTTCGATCAGGTCTATGATCTCTATGCCCTCAGGATCGTGTTCACACCACCGGCTGACACCAAGGAGAGCGAGCGTGATCAGTGTTACCACATATTCTCCATCATCACGGGAATATACCGCTACAAGCCGGACCGTGTGCGCGACTGGGTGAAGCATCCCAAGAGCAATGGCTATGAGGCCCTGCACTGCACCCTGATGAGCGACACCGGGATCTGGATTGAGGTTCAGATCCGTTCCAAGAGGATGGATGACATCGCGGAGAAAGGTATCGCGGCACATTGGACCTACAAGCAGGAAGGGTACATCAGCGAGAATGACAGCGAGATGGACAAGTGGCTCGCCAAGGTCAAGGAGATTCTCGTCAATCCGGACGTCAATGCTCTGGAACTGCTGGACATCATCCATAATGATTTGACCAGCAGCGAGATCACGGTGTTCACTCCGAAAGGCGACCAGAAATCGATTGTTAAGGGGGCCACAGCCTTGGATTTCGCCTACAGCATCCACACGGAGATCGGCAACAAGGCAATCGCAGCCAAGGTGAACATGAAGCTTGTTCCGCTGTCGCATGTGCTGAGGAGCGGAGACCAGGTCGAGATCATCACCGCCGAGGTAGAGCAGCCTAAACGTGAGTGGCTTCAGTTCCTTCAGACAAGACATGCCCGCAACGTTGTCATCGACTATTTCAAAAGCCGCAAGAAAGAGATCGCGGAGATAGGAAAGAAGATGCTTTCAGAGCAGTTGGAATCGCTTGGCTACAGGATGAACAACGATTCGATCGAAATTCTTCTGGATCATTTCGCCATCCCCGGAGGCAATTCCGAAGAGATGTTCTTCCGGATAGGGATAGGGATAATCAAGCTTGGAGACATGTCCGATGTCTTGGCGTCCGGCAAAGCCGACAAGAGCCATTCGTGGTCTTTCCCATGGTTCGGAAAGAAGAAGGAGACCGCCAAAAAAGAGAAGAATGAATATGTCATTGCTTCTTGTTGCCGACCGATTCCGGGTGACGCCGTGATCGGAATCAAGTCTCCGGACGGCACTGTCACCGTGCACAAGAAATCATGCCCTGTCGCTGACAGCATCGCTTCCAAACATGGTGATTGGCTGGTAGTCCCTCAATGGGACGATGATGACAGCCAGTCATTCCTCGCCCGCCTTTCAATCAGAGGGGTTGACAGGGTCGGCCTCTTGAACGAGATCTCACGGTACATTTCACTGTTCATGGGAGTGAACATGCGCAAGGTCTGCCTGAGCACGGACGGAGGGATTTTCTCCGGTTATATTGATATTTACGTTCACGATAAAGCCATTCTGGAGAGGATGATCCGCAAGCTCAGCTCCATTGATGGCATAAAAAGTGTCGTCAGAACCGAAATCTAAGAAGCTGTTTTGAATATACCCGTTCCGCAATGAAAAAGATTCCATCAATATTCATCCCGTTGATTCCGGCAGCCCTGCTGCTGGCGGCCACCATGCTTCAGCCTTCGTGCGCCAACACAACCCAGGCTCCTACCGGCGGACTCAAGGACACGCTGCCACCGGTTATAAGGAGGGTTGTCCCTCAGCCAGGGGCCGTGTCAGTGCCTGTCCACGGTACCAAGATCGCTTTCACTTTCAATGAATATGTCACCGTCAAGGACCCAAAGGGCATATTCCTTTCCCCTCCGCAGAAAAAAAGTCCTAAATACAAGATCAAAGGAAAGAGTGTGGTCGTGTTTTTTGAAGAGGACCTTCTTCCGAACACAACCTACACCCTCGACCTTACCGGGGCTATCGCGGACAATAATGAGGGAAACATGTTCCCCGGGTTCACGACAGTCTTCTCTACCGGAGAGACTGTGGATTCTATGTACGTGACGGGAATTGTCCAGGACTGCAACACATTGAAACCCATCAAGGGAGCCACCGTGATGCTCTACAAGGACCAGAGGGATTCGGCTGTCTTTCTGGAAAGGCCTGTGGTGGCCGTGAAGACTGACGACTGGGGGTATTTCTCCCTCCGGAACATTCAGGACACCGTTTTCAGAGTCTATGCTGTGATCGATGGCAACGGCAACAACATCTACGATCCGGACGAAGACCGCATAGCCTTCCTCGACACATTGTTCAGACCGGTGAACGTGGTGAATGACAGCGTTCCGGAATTGAAGAAATTCGACATGAAAGACACTTTGGCATGTCTGTCCAGAAAAGCGGAACTTAGGCTTAACATCTTCCGTGAGAAGCCGTCCAAACAATTGCTGATGAACAAGATGAGGACTGGAGACAGGTCAGCCTACATTACGTTCATGGCTCCGGACACGAGAATTGACTCCCTTTGGTTTCAGGGATTCCCTGCAAGCGAGGTCATCACGGAGTTCAACATTGAAAAGGACAGCCTTTTGCTTTGGCTGAATGACCAGAGGGCGATGCCGGACTCATTGCATCTGTGCGTGAAGTATTGGAAGACTGACACTCTCGGGGTGCTTCAGCCTGTGACGGAGAAAGTCAGCCTTGTGGACGAGAACAGGCCCAAGTCCAGGGCGGCCAGAAAAAAGATCGAGCATAAGGACACGATCTGCGGTCTGAACCTCAAGGCCGAGCCAGAGACCTTTGAACAGTACGGCATTTCGTTGGAGTTCGATTATCCGCCTATTCTCGGATCGTTCGATTCGTTGATATTCAAGTCGATAAACCCGAGGCAGAAAGAAAAGAAAGAGGCTTTCACCATAGTTCGTGACTCTTTGAACCTGAGGAAGTACATCATCACACCCGGAGTCAAGATCCAGTCGGGCTATGAGTATTTCTTCAAGGTTCCTCAAAGGGCCTTCAAGGACATCAACGGTCACTGGAATGACAGCACCGAGGTGAAGGTGACTCTTCCGAACGACGATAACCTCAGCCTTTTCACATTGAACCTGACCGGAGTGAACGGCAACAAGTACATTGTTGATCTTCTTGACGAGAGGAAGTCTTCAGTCTTGCGCAGCTACGTGATCGAATCAGACTCCGTCCTGAAGTTCCCTTATCTTAAGAAAGGCAAATACTCAATAAGGATCACGGAGGATCTGAACCGCAACGGAATAGTGGACACCGGAAACCTGCTGGCTCACAGGCAGCCTGAAAAGGTCAAGTTCCTGATGACCAAAGACAGTGACCTGTTTGACATTCCGGAGCGCAGTGAGATCAATCAGGATTTGGATCTGACCACATTCTTCAAATGATGACAAACATGACTATCCGGAAACATATTCTTACAGCGGCCGCATTCCTTGCCGGCATAGTTTGCTGGGGACAGACCGCCGCCGACACTCTCAGGGCCGGCTTCCCTGCCGTGGATGACAGTCTCAAGGTGCCGGACACATATTCAGACATCTATCTTGACACTGTTCAGGTCAACCGTGTCTTTGAGATCAATGACTATTCCATGATAGGTGTCGAGTACGGTGTCTCGTTCAGCAGGATGAGCTTCAATCCACCGTACACCCAGTCCTCGCTTTTTTCTCCGAACACTTTCGGAATTTTTTACACCCGTTACGGCAAGATGTTCGCCTATCTCCCCTATTTCGGATTCAAGGTAGGTCTGCGCTACAGCCACGAAGGTTATAAGTTCAAGGAAAACAAGGACACACAGATTGTTCCGAACATCGAAGGGGCCACACAGGCGGTCATGGATGTCGTGGAGGTCCCGTTCATGGCTCACCTCCACATGGATGGGCTTCACTATAAGGTGATGGCTGACGCCGGGATCTACGGAGGTTACAGGTTGAACATAAAAAGGACTGGTGACCACGTTGATGAGGCAATACTGAACTCATTCAAGGACACGGACCGTCGTTTTGACTATGGAATATGTGGCGGCATTGGTTTCGGCTTGGTGTTCGATCCTCTGGAGTTTCACATCAACGCCAATGTGCGCTACTCCTGGGGAACCATCTATGACCCTGACTATTACAGTAAGGACTATTACAGGTTCGCCTATCCTTTCGACGTGATGGTCACTGCAGGAGTATATTTCCAACTGACCAGAAGAACCGGACGCGGCAAGGCCCAGCTTAGGCGTGAGGCCTACCGGCAAGTATTTAATCCTGATGTGAAATGAGAACTTTGACAGCAAATGTTGGTGATGTCTTGATCGGTGGCGGTAATCCGATCGTTGTCCAGACGATGTGCAACACCCACACTTATGATGTGGATGCCACAGTGGCCCAGTGCGTGAGGCTTAGTGACGCCGGGGCGGAGATCATCCGGATCACTGTTCCGGGGCCGGCGGACGTAGAACATGTCAGGGAGATCAAGTCTCGTCTGAAAGGGCTCGGTGTGATGACACCGATTGTGGCTGACATCCATTTCTCCTCACAGACCGCCATCATGGTGGCTCCGTTTGTCGAGAAGGTCCGGATAAATCCGGGAAATTTCCACAGGGATCACGACGAGGCCCGCAGACAGTTTGCCCAATTGATTGAGGTATGCCGCGAGAATGGGACTGCCATCAGAATCGGAGTCAATCACGGCTCGTTGGGAGATTACATCACCAATCTTTACGGCAACACTCCCGAGGCAATGGCAAAAGCCGCCCTTGAATGGCTGGGAATGTGTGAGAATGTTGATTTCCATAATGTTGTGGTGTCACTTAAGTCAAGTAACACTATTGTTATGGTCGAGGCTTACCGGGAACTTATGGCAGCGATGAAAGAAAAAGGGCTCATCTACCCTCTTCATGTCGGAGTGACAGAGGCCGGCAACGGGGACAGCGGCAGGATCAAGTCTTGTGTCGGGATCTCCACCCTTCTTTCCGAAGGTATAGGTGACACGGTCAGGGTCTCTTTGACCGAGGATCCTGAGGCTGAGATTCCGGTGGCCATTTACCTTGCCGAAAGATACGGCCATAAGATTGTCTCGTCGATGACTTCCATGTCAGTGAGCGGCAGGAAGGCAGTTGCGGTTTACGACTCCCCATCCCGTGAGACTCTTCTGCTGGATGTTTCCTGTGATTTCGGCAAACGATTGCTTGACAAGTCCTTGGATGAACTTGAACTTGACGGGACCTATCTTGATGATTCCGGAAACAAGGTCTCAATCCGGGAGTCCGGCCTTGGCGCCTATCTGGTCGATGAATTGATGCAGGCGGCGAGAAGACGCTTCTACAAACCGGAATATGTCGCCTGCCCTGGATGCGGACGCACTATGTACGATCTCCAGAAGGCGTTTGAGGAAGTGAAGTCCAGAACCTCACATCTTAAGAACACGGTGATCGCCGTGATGGGCTGCATTGTCAATGGTCCCGGTGAGATGGCCGATGCTGATTGGGGATATGTCGGTGAAGGCAACCACAAGGTTACCATCTATAAAGGAAAGACTCCCGTGCTGAAGCATATTCAGGACACGGAAGCCGTGGATCGTCTTGTAGAACTGATCGAGAAAGACCAGTCGCAAGTTATTTAAGTTCTGCGATAACCGTCTCGCAGGCTCTTGTGAAATCCCCCTCTTTCACCTTGACATCAGCGTCAAGCGGGAGGAATATGTCGATTCGTGAGCCGAACTTGATGATTCCGCACTGCCTGCCTCTCTCTACATTGTCTCCCTCTTTTGAGTAGCAGACAATCCTCCTTGCGAAAGTGCCGGCGATCTGCCTGAACAGCAGCTCTCCATGCTCGTTACGGATGACTGTGGAGGAGTGCTCGTTTTTCTCTGAGGCCTTTGGCAGGAAAGCAAGCAAGTACTTGCCCGGATGGTATTTGTAGTAGGAGATTTCCCCGTCCATCGGCCAGAAGTTGGTATGGACATCGAAGAAATCCATGTAAACCGACACCTGGATCCGGTCATCCTTGAAATATTCCTTTTCATAGACCCTGTCAACAATCACGACCTTGCCGTCAGCGATGGAAGTGATCATCTTGCTGTCCCCTTCAGGAATATCCCTGTCCGGAACCCTGTGGAACCAGAACACAAAGAAGGCGAATGCCAACAGGATGACCGTTATCGGAATCGATATGTACAGATTGTGAATGAATATCAACGTGCATGCTATCAGGACTGAAATCACCGCCCAGTTGATCCCTATTGTTCCGTGAGAGTCCTTGTCAACTTTTATCTTCTTCATATCGCTTGTATATTCATTAATTGATTATCAGATTGTTGGTTAAAGCAGGTCGAAGATCGCCAGATAAATTGCCCCGAACGGCATGGCCATGAGAGTGCTGTCGAACCTGTCCAGAAAGCCGCCGTGTCCCGGGATGATCTTGCCGGAATCCTTTACTCCATAGACTCTTTTCCACTGAGACTCAAACAGGTCGCCATAGACTCCGGTCACGGACATTATAAGTGACAGGATGAGGCAGTGGATGAGCGGGAACTTCAATATTCCGAACTCATAAAGAGCGAACGCCGCCAGAACCGAGCTGACAAGTCCGCCGATGAATCCTATCCAGGTCTTCTTTGGCGACACGGACGGAAAGAGCTTTTGCGGGAATATCTTGCCGAGAGATATTCCGAATGCGAACGCCCCGACATCCGAGCACCATATTATGATGAAGAAACAGAGGAGCAGGTTGCCGCTGAAGTTCCCGGCTTTGTCAAAGGCTATGAGGTTTGAGAGCGCTATCGGAACCGCGATGTACAAAAGTCCCGTGTAGATGTTCGAGAATTTGCCATATTCCTCCTTGTCCTTGACGTACAACGAGTTGATCATCACGATGAAGATCGGAACCATCGCGAAGGCCACGAATCTTATAGGAATATGATAGGAGGCCGTGGCGAACAGCAGTCCGAAAAGGAAGATCGCGGCGATGATCGCAAGCACCTTCGAGAAGGTGTAGCTGTTCCCCATTGTGATGTGGTAGAACTCCAGCAGCATCACGGACATGATGAATATTATCAGTCCGGCGAACAGGAACTTGTTGAACATCAGGCAGGCCAACATCCCAAGGATGAAGACCACGCCTGAAATGGATCTGACGACAACGTTATTCATCTCCGTTTTCTGTTACCTCGGTTTCCTTTTGAGCCGGCTCTTCGCCATCCTCGGTCGGTTTGACTTTCGGGCCGAAAATCTTCTCGATGTCCTCGGCGAAGATCACTTCCTTGTCAAGGAGAATCTGTGCCATCTTGACGAAGCCTTCCTTGTGCTCGGTCAGAATCTTGTAGGTTCTGTCGTGAATCTCTTTGACAAGATCCTTAACCTCCTGGTCCATAAGCTCGGCGGTCTTCTCGCTGTAAGGCTTTGTGAGGTCGTAGCCCTTTGATCCGGTCGAATCATAGAACGACACCTCGCCGACTTTCTCGCTCATTCCGTAGTACTGCACCATGTTGTAGGCCATGCGGGTAAGTCTCTCAAGATCGTTCAACGCGCCCGTGGCCGGCTCCCCATTGATGATTTCCTCGGCCACACGTCCGCCGATCAACGCGCACATCTTGTCCATGAGATAGGACTTGGACAGGATTTTTCTCTCGTCAGGCAGGTACCAGGTAAGACCGAGCGCATCCCCTCTCGGGATGAGACTGACCTTGAACACTGGATCTGAATATGGCAGCAGCCATCCCACAGTAGCATGTCCGGCCTCATGGTATGCCGTCGTCCTCTTCTCCGCCGGAGTCATAATCGAACCCTTGCGCTCAAGTCCTCCTACAATCCTGTCAACAGCGTCAAGGAAATCCTGACGGTCAATCTCCTTCTTGTTTCTTCTGGCCGCTGTGAGCGCCGCCTCGTTGCAGACATTGGCGATGTCCGCCCCGGAGAAGCCAGGCGTGTGCTGGGCCATGAATCCAAGATCAAAATCCTTGGCGATCTTGAGGTTGCGGGTGTGGACCTTGAATATTTCCTCCCTTTCCTTCAGCTCAGGAAGATCGACATGAATCTGGCGGTCGAAACGCCCGGCCCTGAGGAGAGCCTTGTCCAGAATGTCCGCCCGGTTGGTCGCCGCAAGTATGATCACACCGGAATTGGTGTCGAAGCCGTCCATCTCGGTAAGCAGCTGGTTGAGCGTGTTCTCACGCTCATCATTGGATGAAAACCCTACGTTCTTCCCTCTGGCTCTTCCGACCGCGTCGATCTCGTCAATGAACACGATGCAAGGAGCCTTCTCCTTGGCCTGACGGAACAGGTCCCTGACTCTGGAAGCACCCACACCGACAAACATCTCGACGAAGTCTGATCCGGATATCGAGAAGAAAGGTACGTTGGCCTCTCCCGCCACAGCCTTGGCCAGCAAGGTCTTGCCGGTTCCCGGAGGCCCAACAAGAAGGGCTCCCTTTGGAATCTTTCCTCCAAGTGCCGTGTATTTCTGAGGATTCTTGAGGAAGTCCACAATCTCCATAACCTCATCCTTTGCTCCGTAGAGTCCGGCCACGTCCTTGAAAGTGACGTTGACTTTTTCCTTGTCGGCCAGCTTGCCGGTGGATTTGCCGACATTGAAGACACCTCCCGGGCCTCCGGCTCCTCCGCCCATGTTCCTGTTGAAGCCACGGAACATCCAGATCCACATGACGATGAGGAGGATCGGGAAGATTATCCATTCGAGGATGCTCGACCACATCCGGCTGTCGTTCTCCATGACGATCTTGACCTGACTCTCGTCAGCCGGAAGCTTCGCGTTAAGCTCTCCGAACTCTTTCTCGGCGTCGAACTTGTCAGACACGAGGAATATGAAATGAGGAGAGGCCGGAGGGACTTTCCCGCCGAATTTGTCGGCGTATTTGCTCAGCCGGTCAGGACGGACCGTGATGTTGCCTTTGAAATCGTTTCTTACGAAATCAATCTCCTTGATGTCCCCTTTCATGAACATCTCCTGAACCTCGGCCCATTCTATTTTCTGAGGATTGGCTCCGCTGTTGTTGAAAAGCATCCATCCGATGCCGAGAATAAGAATCAGGTACAACCATGAAAAGTTGAATCTCACACGGATCACCTTCTTTCTTGGCCCATTGCCGTTCGGTGTGTTTGAGTTATTCGGCATCTGTCTCTTTCTTTTTGGTTTTAGGAACTCGCCTTTCCTTGTACTCCTTGTGGGGAGCGTCGGCCCAAAGCTCCTCCAGCCTGTAGAACTGGCGGTACTCTGTAAGGAAAATGTGGGCCACGATGTCACCGTAGTCCAGAATGATCCAGAAATTATTCTCAAGGCCTTGAGTGCGCAGCGGCTTCCTGCCTTCCTCGCGCATCTTGGCTATGACATTGTCAGCGATGGCGTTGACATTCGTTGTGGAGTCCGCATTGCAGATCATGAAATGATCCGTGATGGCGGTACCCAATGGCCTGAGGTCTATGTCAATGACGTTCTGGGCTTTCTTGTCGAGCATAGCGTCAGCCATAACCCGCAGATCGTGTGTAATCATATCGAGAATGTTTTATATTTTTGCATTTCCATTCAAATGTACAAATATACGACAAATTCTGAACCAATGAAAGAGGAAGTTGACATACTATGGTTGGATGAGGTGGATTCCACGAATAATGAGGCACTCCGTCATATTTCGGAGCTTGACAATCTGTCGGTTATCGCCGCGGTTCACCAAACTTCCGGGCGTGGACAGAGGGGAAACTCTTGGCTGACCCACGCAGGGAAGAACATGACATTCTCAATGGTCGTCAAGTTTGGTGATGGCGCATTGCCTCCTCTTGAGGCTTCACGGCAGTTCGTTCTGACCCGTTGCGTGACATTGGGTGTGTCGGATTATCTGGAATCCGAGGGGATAGACTGCTCGGTGAAATGGCCGAACGACATCTACGTCAGGAACAAGAAAATCTGCGGTATGCTGATAGAAAATACATTGACAGACACCTTCCTTACCGCGAGCGTGATTGGGGTCGGGCTGAACGTCAACCAGAATGAGTTCCCGCCGCAACTTGTGAATCCGGTGTCGATGACAATGCTGACCGGAAAGGAATATGACATCAGGGCGGAATTGCCGAAACTTTGCCGCTTTATACACCACAGACTATGCAGCTACGACAACGCCTATGAATATGCCGCCAGACTCTATCGGTTCGGATCGTTCAATGAATATGTCGTCTGCTCGACAGGGGTGCCAGTACGTGCCAGAATCGTCGGGGTCTCCGACCGTGGTATGCTTTGTCTTGAAACGGAAAAAGGCGAACGTTCCGAGTTCGCCTTTAAGGAGATAAGTTATGTCATCTAACGAAGTTCGGCAATAGCTTTGGCCGGATTCTCGGCTTTGAAGACAGAGCTTCCCGCAACCAACATCGTCGCTCCCGCGTCAGCCAGGATTCCGGAGTTGGAAGCGGAGACTCCTCCGTCCACCTCAATGTCCTTGACAGTACCTCTTCTGTCCATCTCGGCCTTGAGGGCTTTGATTCTGTCGATTGACTCCACGATGAATTTCTGTCCGCCGAATCCGGCGAAGACTGACATGATCAGGAAGAAGTCCACGTCCTCGATGTACGGGAACAATCTTTCGACCGGGATGTCAGGGTTGATGGCAAGTCCGGCCTTGGCTCCGCAGGACTTTATCAGCGCAATGATGTCCTTGGGTTCCTTGCCGGACCGGTCGGCGGCCTCCAGATGGAAACTTATCATGTCTGCTCCGCATCTGGCGAACCGTTCGATGTACTTGTCCGGATTGATGATCATCAGGTGCACGTCCATCGGGACGGTGACGGCTTTCGCGATAGCCTCCATCACCGGGAATCCGAACGAGATGTTCGGGACAAGGCTGCCGTCCATCACGTCAATGTGGATAAGGTCGGCATTCTCATTGACCATCCTTATGTCCGGCTCAAGATTCAGGAAATTGCCGGAAAGTATTGAAGGTGCTATCTTTACCATATCATCCAAAATTGGTCACGACATCAGCAAGGTGCCTGGTGAACTTGTCAAGGGAGGCAAGCTCAAGTTTCTCGCCCGGAGCATGTACTCCACGCAGTGTCGGGCCGAACGATATCATGTCCAGATCCCCGAACTTCTCACCGAAAAGTCCGCACTCAAGCCCGGCATGGATGGCCTTGACCTCAGGCTCGCATCCGAACAGTTTCCTGTACGAATCCACGCACACACGCAGAATGTGGGAATCAAGGTTCGGCTTCCACCCTGGATATTCAGAAAGGTGTGTCACCTCGGCCCCCGCGAGCAGGAAATTGGCCTCCACCTTGGCCGCCATCATTTTCCTTGCGGAGCCGGTCGAGCTGCGCTGGCTTGTGATGATCTCGATCCTCCCCTGCCTGTTCATCCTTACAGCGGCAAGGTTGGTTGATGTCTCCACAAGTCCCGGAATGTCCTGACTCATGGTCTCGATCCCGTGAGGGCAAGCGAAGAGAGACATTATCAGCCTCCTTGCCACATCGCTCATGATCGGCTTTTCTGTGCATCTGTATGTCTCGCCACAGAATGTCATGCCGGGATCTGTCTTGAAGTACTCATTCTTCAGATCCTCACCGAAAGCGGTGAATCTTGCGATAGTGGCGTCTGTGTCGGGAACGGCGATGATCGCCTCGCACTCTCTCGCTATCGCGTTCGGCTTGTTGCCGCCTTTCAGCATGATGAGCTGGAGTCCGTGCTCCATCTCAGCGTAAAGGAATCTGGCCATCTGCTGCACGGTGTTCACGCGGCCTTTGTTGATGTCATCCCCACTGTGACCGCCAAGCGCTCCGCCGATCTCCAGCCTTACAGGCTTGCATCCTTCCTTGAAGTCTTCCTGCACATAATTGAAGACGGCCGTTGTGTCAAGACCACCGGCGCAGCCGATGAACATCTGTCCTTCATCCTCTGAATCAAGGTTGATGAGCGTCCTGCCTGTGAAGAATCCCGGCTCCATTCCGAAGGCTCCGTCCATTCCGGTCTCCTCTGAGACCGTGAACACACACTCGATCCTTCCCATCGGAAGATCGCTGTCCAGAAGCGCGAGCATCGCGGCCACGCCGATTCCGTCATCGGCACCGAGCGTGGTGTCCTTGGCGATCATCCAGCCATCCTCGATGACATATTCAATGGGATCCTTGAGGAAGTCATGCTGAACGCCGCTTCTCTTCTCGCAGACCATGTCCTGATGGCCTTGAAGAACCAACGTCGGCACATTCTCCTTGCCTTTGCTGGCTTCCTTGACTATGCAGACGTTGTTTGTCTTGTCGGTTTTACATTCAAGACGCCTCTCCTCGGCGAAATGCTGAAGAAAGGCTGTCATTGGCTCTTCATGTCCGGACTCCCTTGGAATCCGTGTGATTTCCTTGAAGATTGAGAGTACTTTTGCTGAATTCATTTGTCACCTTTATTATCTTGCCACAGGCACAAGCATCCTCTCGATGTCGGTCACGTACTGTTTGAACATCCTGTCAGTCGTTATCAAGTCCGACACTGTGGTGCAGGCGTGAAGCACTGTGGCGTGGTCCTTTCCTCCAAGTTCCATACCAATCGTGGACAAGGAACATCCGCCTATCAGGTTGCGGCTCAAGAACATGGCTATCTGCCTGGCCTGAACGATCTGTCTCTTTCTCGATTTCGACAGAAGGGTCTCGCGGGTTATGTTGAAATATTCGCAGACAACCTCCTGAACCTTGTCTATGGTCACCTCGTTCCGCTCCTCTCCGACAATGTTGCCGGTGACTTGCTCCGCCAGTTCTTTCGTGACTTCTTCGTGACATAGCGTCGCATTGGCTATCAGTGAGATGAGCGCACCTTCCAACTCCCTGAAATTGGACCTGATCTTGTTCGCGAGAAGCTCCAGAACTTCATCGCTGACCGTGACTCCCTCCCGCGCGCACCTTGCCTTGAGCATCGCGAGTCTTGTGTCATGATCCGGTTTGGACAGTTCGATGGAGAGTCCCCATTTGAAGCGCGAGAGAAGCCTCTCCTCAAAGTTCATCAAATCCACCGGCGCGCGGTCAGAGGTGAAAACAAGCTGCTTGCCGGATTGATGGAGGTGATTGAATATGTTGAAGAACGCATTCTGTGAGGCCGGACCTATAAGTTCCTGGATGTCATCCATGATGAGGACGTCAATCCTCATGTAGAAAGCCATGAAGTCTGTCAGCTTGTTCTGGACGTTGACCGCATTGACGTACTGTGTACGGAATTCGTTTCCGGTCACGTAAAGTACCACAAGATCAGGGTAGGCCTCATGGATGGCTATGCCTATCGCCTGAGCCAGATGCGTTTTTCCCAAGCCCGGACCGCCGAAGATGAACAGCGGGTTGAACGGAGTCTTGCCTGGCTTGTCAGAGATGCTTATTCCGGCGTTGTAGCCCATCTTGTTGCATTCACCTTTTATAAGGTTGTCGAAGCAATAGACAGGATTGAGCCTTGGATTGATCTTGAGTTTCTGAATTCCGGGGAAAACAAAAGGGCTCGGATTCCCCGATGGCTGGAATGTGTTGATCGTCACCGGCTTGTTCTCCGGCACGTTCCCGTGCGCCGCCGTGAACACCATCGCCCGTTCCTTCTGGACCGGATGGATTCTGTATAGCAGTCTGGCGTCCTGGCCGATGACCCTTCTCAGTGTCATCTTGATGATTGGCAGAAAGGCATCCTCCAGATAACTTCTGAAGAAGTCAGTCGGCACTTCGACTGTAAGTGTCGATCCTTCAAGAGATACCGGAACGATGGTTTTGAACCATACCTCGAACTGCTTCGGCTCCACATTCTGTTCGAATATCCGTAAACACTCGTCCCAGACAGAGATATGTCTTTCCAATTCAACCATTGCCTTAGATGATGATAAATTTGAAAACTAGAAATTGATCCCTCATTTTTTCGTGGTACAAAAATAGGGGAAAATTAATTCATAAAAAATCTTTTTTTGTATTGTTTTTGATTTTTATTTTCCTTATATGACCGAATGTTTAGGAAAAATTGCTTCGTGTAATATTATGAGAATCAATGTTTTACATTTTAATAATTTTCTAACTGTCCCATAATCAAACAGGTTATAGTTTTGAGTTATTCAAAAAATACTCCGAGGCCTTGATTTAAGTGAATGAATGTTAGGAAATAGCTTCTCATCGCATCCTTTCCGAGGTGCCGTTTTCAATTTTGACCATGAACGAATCCTTGAAGTCCATCCTGATTCTGTCATGTTTTTTTTGGGCAGTGTCAAGATCTTCTGAAAAACCTATGATGTATTTGTACAGCCTGCCATACTGAAGCCTCATGACATCATGGCCTTTGAAAAACCTGTCATTCTTCTCCATGGTTTTCGACGAGACCAGCACCTGCGTGCCATATAATATCTTATCCGATTTATCTTCAGTAACTATTGGATTGTCATCTTTAGTCATTGTTTGGGCATTGGCGCTATTCCTGTCCACGCCCTTGGCTTCATTTTCCTTTACTTGTTGTGGTTGGGACGAGGTTTTGGCGGCATCGGTGCCGTCATATTCCTTCTTGTACTTCCTGAAAGCGTCGTAGATGTCAGAGGCTATCCTATCCCTCCCCTTTTCCGTGATCAGGGCCTCTCGGTCAGCCGAGTTGGACATGAAGCCGCATTCCACCAGGACGGCCGGCATGGCGGTTCTCCACAGCACATAGAATGGATCCTGCGAGATTCCCCTGCTGTGCTGGATCGCGCCACCCTTCATCTCCTTGTCAACCATCTGTGCGAACTTGAAGCTTTGCTCCAGGTAGGCATTCTGCATAAGGTTCATGAATATGTAGGACTCCGGGTCGGCCGGGTCGAAGCCCTCGTACCTCGTCGTGTAGTCGTCCTCAAGCTTGATCACAGAGTTCTCCCTGCGGACCACATCCATGTTGCCGGCGTAAAGATCCTTGTTCTTGCTCGTGTACTGTCCGAGTATGTGGATCGAGTAGCCGTTCGGGCCGTTCCTCTTGCCGTCAACCGAGTTTATGTGGATGGAGATGAACAGGTTGGCGTTGTTGCGGTTGGCTATGTCCGCCCTTCCTTGCAGCGTCACGAACGTGTCGTCGCTTCTTGTCTGGATGACCTTGACGTCTGGGTAGCCGCCGCTGATCTTGGCGTTCAGCCTCTTCGCTATGTCAAGGACGATTGTCTTTTCCATGGTTTTTCCGCTCGGACTGACACAGCCGGCGTCCTTGCCTCCGTGCCCAGGGTCGATGACAACAGTTGACAGTCTGATGGCGGCGGACGGATCCTGCGCCAAGGCGGAGAATCCTGCCACGGAAAGTGAGAAGGCCGTGATTACGGCAAGAAAATTGCGATGTAAATCCAAAATATGTAGTATATTTGTCTTTTGCAAATTTATAAAATAATTGCAATTCAAGAAGCATACATATAATATTATCCTCATAGCGGCCTTGGCCGCGCTGACGGGACTGACAATGTTCGGACAGGATCTGAGGAGGGACAGGCGCCTTAGGAAGGCTGCTGAAGCCGTTTCTTTGCCTGACACGTTCAAGCAGGTTTCCAATGATTCCACTGTCCGTCTGACGGATTCTGTTCCGCCGCTTCAGGACTCGCTTGCAAGAAGGCGAGACTCCATCCGGGTAGCGGATTCGACATCCAGGGCTGACTCTTTGTTCATGCTGGACAAGAGTTCCCTTTCCAGACCGGCATTCTCCGGGGCGAAGGATTCGATCAGACAGGATTTCTCGAACGGGCAGCGCAAGATGTACTACTGGGGTGATGTCGAGGTCTCTTACGACAACATCAAGCTGAAGGCTGATTACATGGAGTATGACATGGCCACCGGGACAGTCTTCGCGAGAGGAACCTACGACAGTTTGTCCAAGGAGTGGAAAGGCCAGCCGGAGATGACTCAAGGGGGACAGACTTTCAACATGGAGGAGGTCCGGTACAATTTCAACACCCGCAAGGCCAGGATCACGAACATGATCACGAAAGAGGATGACGGCATCCTCCACGGAAAGAACATCAAGATGATGCCGGACAAGTCCATCAACATCACCAAAGGCAAATACACGGTCTGCGATCTGGAACATCCTCACTATTATCTGAAGTTGTCATCAGCCAAGGTTGTCACAAAACCGTCCCAGAAGACGGTGTTCGGGCCGGCTCATCTTGTGGTCGAGGACGTGGATCTGCCGATCGGCATTCCGTTTGGCTTTATCCCGAAACGTCCGGACAGGGCCACGGGACTACTCATGCCTTCTTTCGGGGAGGAAAATGCCAGAGGTTTCTACATGAGGGACGCCGGAATGTACTTTGTGCTGGGTGACTACTTCGACATGTCGCTGACTGGAGACTACTATACTCTTGGATCATGGGCAGCCAATCTGAACTCCAGATACATGGTAAAGTACAAGTTCAGCGGCAACCTTGCCGTCAACTATTCCGTTGACCAGACCGGTGAGAAAGGAAGCACGGACTTCTTCCAGAGCAAAAACTTCGGAGTAAGATGGTCGCACTCACAGGATTCCAAAGCCCATCCAGGAACCTCGTTCTCGGCCTCGGTCAATTTCTCAAGCCCTTCCAACAGCCGCTACAACTCGCATTCGGTGTCGGAGGCTCTGCAGAACCAGATCTCGTCCTCAGTGTCATATTCAAAGAACTGGAACGGCAAGTTCAACCTGTCGGTCAACGCGCTGCACAGCCAGAACTCGAGGGACAGCTCATATTCATTCACCCTTCCTAACGTCACGTTCTCCGTCTCGACATTCTATCCGTTCAAGATCAAGAACAGGGTCGGGAAGGAGCGTTTCTACGAGAAGTTCGCGCTTGGCTACAACACCTCCATCCAGAACAAGATCAACTTCAAGGCTTCCGAGTTCGGCGAGCCTGGGTTCATGGACAAGTTCCAGAACGGAATGGCGCACAACTTCTCCATCAAGCTTCCGGATTTCACACTGCTCAAGTATTTGAATGTGGCTCCGAACGTAAGCTACGGCATGAACTGGTTCTTCAGGAAGAGCGAGGCATATTTTGATCCGGAGACAAACAGCGTGAAGACAGAGATGGGAAAGCAGTTCGGTACGTTCGGGGCGACGCACAATTATTCCGGCTCCGTGTCGATGAGCACCCGTATCTATGGAATGTTCGATTTTGGCAGGTACCATAAGATCCAGGCGATCAGGCATGTCATCTCTCCAAGCGTCAGCATGAGCTTCAGCCCGGAGAAAGGTAAGGCTTTCAATGGGTGGCGGACGCTCAATTACATCGACACTCTTGGTGTGCGGAAGTCCTATGACTACAACATCTACCAAGGGCAGATAAACTCGGCGCCGGGAAAGGGAAAGTCCGCCACAATGAGCATCTCGATCGGCAACAATCTTGAGGCGAAGGTGCGTGACATGAGTGACACGACCGGCAAGGGGAACAAGAAAGTGAAGATTCTGGACCAGCTCAACATCTCCACCGGGTACAATTTCCTTGCTGACTCGCTGAAGATGAACAATGTGGGAATATCCATGTCCACATCAATCTTCGGCAAGCTCGGAATAAACGGCAACATGAATTTCGACCCGTACGCCATAAATGAGAGAGGTCAGAGGGTGAACAGGTACAACATCATTGAAAACGGTGTGCCGCTCAGGCTCACCAATGTGAGCGGTTCGCTGTCATATTCATTGTCGGGGAAAGGAACAGTCAAAGGCAACGATGGCTCGAAGTCTTCGGGAGGCGGCGAGGGCGGTTCAGGCAATGCCGCGGACTATTACCGACGAATATACTATCATCCGCTTACAGGTGAATATATTCCCGGAGGATGGCTGTACTATACCAATCCCAATGTGCCATGGAGCGTGAACCTCAATTATAACTTCTCGATGAACCGTTCCTATAATTATGCGAACAACCAATTGAGCAGGAAGGACAACATCACGCAGACCCTCGGAGTTCAGGGCAATGTCCAATTGACACCGAAGATGTCGGTCCAGGCGCAGTCCGGATGGGATTTCACGGCTATGAAGATGACAACCACGCAGTTCTCCTTCAGATATGATCTGCACTGCTTCAACATTTCCGTGTCATGGGTTCCGTCGGGTATGTACCAGTCATATTCGTTCCTCATCTCCGCGAATGCCGCGGCTTTGGCGGATCTGCTGAGATTCAAGAAAAGTACCAGCTATTGGGATAAATAGTTTGGATATTCTTAATAAATATCTTATATTTGCATGCTGACGTTTTCAGCAAAAGCCTAAAGGCTGATAATCCACGATATTATTTTCTGAAATCAAGTCCGGTATGACGACTCCGGAATCATTTTAAGTCTATGCCTTATAATTTATTTGAACTCACTCAGATGAGCAGAGAGCAACTTGAAAAAGTCGCTCAGGATCATCAGATCAAGAACATCAAGAAATTCACAGATGAGAATCTGTCATTCGCGATACTGGACGCGCAGGCTGCCGCGGCTTCTCTCCAACCGATAGAAAAACCGAAGGCCAAGCGTGGAAGACCGCGCAAGAATCCACTTCCGGAACAGACCCGGACTCGGGCCACAAAGCCTGTCGCTTCCAAGAATGACAATAAGAAAGCCAAGGAGGAACAGGACGCAAAAACGGAGCGGCAGAATATGAATGCAGAGCCTAAGGTTGAGCAGACTACGACTCCGGTTCCTGGTCAGGACGCTAAACCAGCGCCGAAGAAAAGAGGACGCAAGCCAAAGTCGGCATCCGTTCAGCCGCAGGCCGAAGCAGCCGTTCCTGACATTGACAAGAAGCCGGAGAGTGTGACAGAAAAGTCCGTTTCTGTGGAGGAGACCGCGCAGATGATTCCTGACGCTACTGCGCCGTCCCAGTCTGAGAAGCCTGTCAACGGCAAGGAGTTCATTCATGCGCTTTTTGATGATCTTAAGGATGATCCGGCAGCTCATGCCGACATCAGCCGCCGGAAGCAGAAAAATAAATTTCAAGGACAAAATGGCCAGAATCCTAACCAGTCGAAGCCCCAGAATTTCCAGAACCTAAAGCCAAAGGCTCCGGAGGTTGAATTTGACGGCACGGTGGAGGCTACCGGAGTGCTTGAGATCATGCCGGACGGGTACGGCTTCCTTCGTTCCTCTGACTACAATTACCTGAATTCACCTGATGACATCTATGTCAGCCAGAGCCAGATAAAGAACAACGCCTTGAAATCAGGCGACACTGTCACCGGTGAGATCCGTCCTCCAAAGGAAGGGGACAAATACTTCCCTCTCGTAAAGATCAACTACATCAACGGCCGTACTCCGGACTACATCCGCGACAGGGTTCCGTTTGATTTCCTTACCCCTCTTTTCCCTGAGGAGAAGTTCAACCTTCTTGGACACGGTCACCAGAGCGACCCATCCTGTCGAATCGTGGACATGTTCACCCCAATAGGGAAAGGTCAGCGTGGTCTGATCGTGTCACAGCCGAAGACAGGTAAGACAATGCTTTTGAAGTCCATAGCCAATGCCATCGCGGACAATCATCCTGAGGTCTACGAGATCGTGCTTCTGATTGACGAGCGTCCTGAGGAGGTCACCGACATGAGCCGCAGCGTGAAGGCCGAGGTTGTGGCCTCGACTTTCGACGAGCCGGCAGACAGGCACGTGAAGGTCGCGAATATGGTTTTGGAGAAAGCACGCAGACTCGTGGAGTGCGGTCATGACGTCGTGATTCTGCTTGACTCGATCACCCGTCTTGCCCGTGCGTACAACACTGTGCAGCCGGCTTCCGGTAAGGTTTTGACCGGAGGTGTGGACGCAAACGCCCTGCAGAAGCCGAAGCGTTTCTTCGGTGCGGCGCGTAACATCGAGGGTGGCGGTTCGCTGACAATCCTTGCCACAGCCTTGACCGAGACTGGCTCCAAGATGGATGACGTGATCTTCGAGGAGTTCAAAGGCACCGGCAACATGGAGCTTCAGCTTGACAGGACCTTGGCCAACAGGCGTATCTTCCCTGCCGTGAATGTGGTTCTTTCCAGCACCCGCCGTGACGATCTTCTCTACAGCCGTGAGGCGGCCAACAGGATCTGGATCCTGCGCAAGCTGCTCGCTGACATGAATCCTACCGAAGCGATGAATTTCATGCTTCAGCTGATGGACGAGTACAAGACCAATGACATGCTTCTTGAGAACATGAACAAGGTCACCCCTCGTGATGCCAAATTCTACGACTCGTTCTAATAGATTAAGGAATATATGAATAAAGGCGATTGAATATCTTCAGTCGCCTTTATTTATTTTCTAATTTTGAATCAACTGAAAGGCAGTTACCTCCAGCGATCCTCCCCACAAATGCTGCTCGCTATGAAGATCCACTGGACCTTCATTAATCGCTCACGACCTCCCTCTTCGGGAGCCAAAGTCGCTTGCGGCAACTGCCTTTCAGTTGATTATGGTATAACAATCCGAGATGTTTTTATAGCCGAATATTTGGTGTGGCAGACTATGGCCGCCCGTGGCCATATGAACGGGTGGACCGCCGTAGGCGGGACGGGATGGAGCGCGTAGCGCGGAAGTCTGCAGCACCAAATATTCGGCTATGGAATCAAATCCAGAGATCAATACTGATCCCAGGACTTGATTTGGATGTCGTTCACGCTGGTGGAGCAGAAGGCGCGGATGAAGGCGGTGGCGAGACGGGCGTTGGTGAAGAGGGTGACGTTGAAGTCGATGGCCGCTCTTCTGATCTGATAGCCGTTCGACAACTCCAGCTCGGAGAAGTTTTTCGGGATATTGATCACCATGTCAATCTCTTTGTTCTGAATCATTTCCAGTGCCGGCTTAAACCTTCCCTTGAAGTTAGGGTTGTCACATTCGCTTGGCCAGAGAACCTTCGTGGCAGGTACGCTGTTCTCGACAAGATACTTGTATGTGCCACCTGTAGCGTAAAGTTCATAACCTTTCTCCACGAGAAGTCGGCAGGCCATCAGCATGTCGGCTTTCTGAAGCGGATCTCCGGTTGACAGCAGAACCCTCTTCTCCGGTATCCTCTGCCCTACCGAAAGCACGGACTTGAGCAGAGCCTCGTTAAGGTCATCGCCCAGACAACCGACCTCACCGGTAGAAGACATATCCACACCAAGCATCGGATCCGCCTCCTCAAGTCTCGCGAAGGAGAACTGTGAGGACTTGACACCTACATAGTCAAGGTCAAACGCACTCTTTTGAGGAGCCGCAGGATGGAGACCGAGCATTACCTTGGTGGCCAATTCAATGAAGTCAATCTTAAGCACCTTGGAGACGAACGGGAAGCTTCTGGAGGCACGAAGGTTACACTCGATGACCTTGATGGCGTTCTCTCTGGCGAGGAACTGGATGTTGAACGGACCGGAGATGCTGAGCGCGCCGGCAATCGCGCGGGCGATCTTCTTGATCCTGCGGACGGTCTCCACGTAAAGCTTCTGCGGAGGGAACTGGATCGTGGCGTCCCCGGAATGGACACCGGCATATTCAATGTGCTCAGAGATGGCGTAGGCAAGGATCTCTCCATTGTCGGCCACCGCGTCGAATTCTATCTCCTTGCTGCGGGTGTAGAATTTGCTGATCACGACAGGATGCTCCTGGGAGACTTCCGCCGCCAGGCTGAGGAAGTGACGGAGCTTCTCCTCGTCGTGGCAGACATTCATAGCGGCTCCGGAAAGCACGTACGACGGTCTCACCAGCACAGGGAAGCCAACCTTCCTGATGAAATTGTCCACCTCGTCGATGGTCGTGAGCTCGCTCCATTCCGGCTGGTCAACCCCGAGGTTGTCCACGATGCTGGAGAATTTGTGACGGTCCTCGGCCTTGTCGATGTCCTCGGCGGAGGTGCCGAGAATCGGAACGTTGTGCTTGTGAAGCTTGAGGGCGAGATTGTTAGGGATCTGGCCACCCACGGAGACAACGACTCCGTGAGGAGTCTCAAGGTCGATGATGTCCATCACCCTCTCGAAGGTGAGCTCGTCGAAATAGAGCCTGTCGCACATGTCGTAGTCGGTGGAGACCGTCTCCGGGTTGTAGTTGATCAGCACTCCCCTGTAGCCCTGCTTCTGGATGGTCTGGAGACAGGTTACGGAACACCAGTCGAATTCCACGGACGAACCGATCCTGTAGGCTCCCGAGCCGAGGACAATCACCGACTTGCCGTCACGCTCATATTCAATGTCACTCTTCGTGCCGTTGTAGGTCAGGTAGAGGTAGTTCGTCTGTGCCGGGAATTCGGCGGCGAGGGTGTCTATCTGCTTCACGACAGGGACGATGCCGTGTGATTTTCGATGTTCACGGACAACATCCATGTTGGCTGTCGAGGTTCCTTTGTCCTTCCAGATGGCTCTCTGGATCTGGAAATCGGAGAAGCCCTCCTGCTTGGCAAGACGCAGGAGCTCCACCGGCATGTCCTCAAGAGTGTCGTAGGTGTTCATGTCCTCGTAGGTCTTGACGATGTTCTCCAGCTTATTGAGGAACCATTTGTCGATCTTGGTCAGGTCGTGGATCTGATCTACCGTGTAGCCGGCGCGCATGGCCTTGGAGATCACGAAGATGCGTTTGTCTGTCGGCTCCCGGAGAGCCTCCTCCAAGTCGGCGACCTGGAACTCCTTGTTGCCCACGAAGCCGTGCGCCCCCTGGCCGATCATCCTGAGGCCCTTCTGGATGGCCTCCTCGAAACTGCGCCCGATGGCCATCACCTCGCCCACGGACTTCATCGAAGAGCCGATCTTGCGGGAGACACCGTGGAACTTGCTGAGATCCCAGCGAGGAATCTTGCAGACAATGTAGTCAAGCGCCGGCTCGAAGAAGGCCGGAGTGGTCTTGGTCACGGAGTTCTTGAGGTCGAACAGGCCGTAGCCGAGACCGAGTTTGGCGGCCACGAAGGCGAGCGGATAGCCGGTGGCCTTGGAGGCAAGCGCAGAGGAGCGGCTCAGACGTGCGTTCACCTCGATCACGCGGTAGTCCATAGCGTACGGGTCGAAGGCGAACTGCACGTTGCACTCGCCCACTATCCCGATGTGGCGGACAATCCTGATGGAAAGCTCGCGCAGGAAGTAGTAGTCATTGTTGGACAGGGTCTGGGACGGAGCCACGACGATGCTCTCTCCGGTGTGGATTCCGAGCGGGTCGAAGTTCTCCATATTGCAGACCGTTATACAGTTGTCATAGCGGTCACGGACAACTTCATATTCAATCTCCTTCCAGCCTTTAAGCGACTTTTCCACAAGTACTTGCGGCGAGAATGAGAATGCCTTTTCGCAGAGTTCGTCAAGCTGCTCCTCGTTGTCGCAGAAACCGGAACCGAGTCCGCCGAGGGCGTAAGCCGCGCGCACGATGAGCGGGAATCCGAGTTCATGGGCGGCTTTGCGGGCCTCCTCGATGTTGGACGCCGGGTGCGACTTGATGGTCTTCACTCCTATCTCGTCCAGTTTCTTGATGAAGAGGTCACGGTCCTCCGTGTCCATGATCGCCTGGACAGGAGTTCCAAGCACCTGAACTTTGTACTTGTCAAGGATGCCGTTCTCGTACAGCTCCACGCCGCAGTTAAGGGCGGTTTGGCCTCCGAACGAGAGGAGAATGCCCTGAGGCTGCTCCTTGGCGATGACCTTCTCCACGAAGAACGGAGTGACAGGCAGGAAGTAGATCTTGTCGGCCACACCCTCGGAGGTCTGCACTGTGGCGATGTTAGGATTGATCAGGACTGTCTCGATGCCCTCCTCGCGCAGGGCCTTCAAAGCCTGTGAGCCGGAATAGTCGAACTCTCCGGCCTGACCGATCTTGAGCGCGCCCGATCCGAGGATCAAAACCTTCTTTATATTCGTGTTTTTCATAAATTCTTTTTTATCCGAAAGTTACAATTTGCTGATAAACTCGTCAAACAGGAAGTTCGTGTCGGTCGGGCCGCTGGAGGCTTCCGGGTGGAACTGTACCGAGCAGAAAGGCTTGGTCTTGTGGCGGATGCCTTCGTTGGTGCCGTCGTTCATATTCACAAACCAAGGCTCCCAATTAGCTCCGAGGGTCTTGTCGTCAACCGCAAATCCGTGATTTTGCGAGGTGATGAAGCAGCGGTTGGTGCCTGCCATCCGGACAGGTTGGTTGTGGCTGCGGTGACCATACTTTAATTTATATGTGTTGGCACCCCCGGCTCTGGCGAGCAGCTGGTTGCCCATGCATATTCCGAAAATAGGCTTGTCTCCTTCCATCGCCTTGCGCAGGTTAGCTACGGTGACATTGCAGAACTGCGGGTTGCCAGGGCCGTTCGAGATGAAGAGGCCGTCGTAGTCAAGTTTGTTGAAATCGTAGTCCCAAGGCACTCTGACTACTTTCACTCCCCTCTCCATAAAGCATCTGAGGATGTTGTGCTTGACTCCGCAGTCTACCATCACGACTGTCTTGGAGCCGCTGCCATATTCAATCACATCCTTGCAGCTGACGATGGCGATCTGGTTGGCGAGGTTCGGGTCGTCGATCGGGAAATCCTTCTCCACGCCGTCCGGAACGATCATTCCGAGCATCGAGCCCTTCTCGCGCAGAAGTTGCGTGACGGCGCGGGTGTCGATCCCGAATATTCCCGGAATCCTCTGCTCCTTCAGCCATTCGTCGAGGCTCTTGACCGCATCCCAGTGGCTGTAGTCGAAGGAATAGTCGCTTATGACGACTCCCCTCACCCAGATCTTCTCTGACTCGAAGTTCCGGGATATCCCCAGTTCGTCCGTTCCTTCCTGTGGCACGCCGTAATTACCTATCAATGGATAGGTTACGCAGAGAATCTGCCCAGAGTACGAAGGGTCTGTCAAACTTTCCGGATAGCCGACCATCGCCGTCGAGAAGACAACCTCGCCGTCGCACGGCCCGTCATAGCCAAAGGAGAATCCGCGGAACTCGATCCCGTTCTCCAACTTTAATGTCGCTCCTTTTCTTGGTTTCATTTCCTTGCCAATAAATCTGACTTATAGTAAACTTAAACTCTTTGCATCCATTTGGTTTCATCTTTCCCGCCGGCTCCGGGAGGGCTTTCTGGCATTTGACGTCCCCGTGCCGCCGGTCCTCCGGGCGCACCCACGCTCTCCCCTCTCACGGTCAGGAAGAAAAAACGACCATCTCAAACAGTGATGAAATGGTCGGTGAAAGTCTGAATAATCAAAAGAACATCCCCTCTGTGCATCCTGGGACGCACTGCCGCTTAAAGGTATTGAAGTCACACCAAGCATCTGGAAGTTCGTTTGTCCTGCAAATTTAAGCAAAAAAATGGGAATAAGCGGCAAAATATTCAATGAATATAAATTCGCGACCCTTATCCTTGAATATGTTGGCGAATGTTGATAAATTTGCAGGTCGCCTAGGTTGCCTCGAAGTGAGATTACCTTGGTTGCCTCGGTTGCCTCGAAGAGGTGCCTTTGGGCGGCGGATTCGAGGGAGTTTTCCTTGGTTGTCGAGGTTGCCTCGAAAGATGCCTTCGGGCGGCGGATTCGAGGGAGATTTCCTTGGTTGCCTAGGTTGCCTCGAAAGATGCCTTCGGGCGGCGGATTCGAGGAAGATTATTTTGGCCGCCGGGTCGCCTCGAAGAGATGCCTTCGGGCGGCGGATTCGAGGGAGATTATTTTGGCCGCCGGGTCGCCTCGAAGTGACCGGCAATATAATTGACAGGAACAATGTTGAACATCGAAGATACCATCTGCGCCCCGGCCACCGTCCCCGGAACCGGCGCCATAGCCATCATCCGCATGAGCGGAAAAGACTCCTTCCGGATTGCCGATAAGGTAGTATCCTGCAAAGGCTCCACCATTTCTGAAACAGAAGGTTACAAGCTGCGATATGGAGTAGCGCTCGAAGCGGACGGCACTGATCTGGACACTGTCCTGGTCAGCGTCTTCAGGTCACCGCACTCCTACACCGGCGAAGACTCCGTAGAGATTTCCTGCCACTCCTCCAAGTACGTTGTCGAAAGGCTTCTTCAGCGCCTGGTGGACTCCGGAGCCCGCCCCGCCGGTCCAGGCGAGTTCACCCAAAGGGCCTTTGTGAACGGCAAGATGGATCTGGCACAGGCCGAGGCCGTCGCCGACGTGATCTCATCCCAGAACGCCGCCGCCCACAGGGTCGCCTACAGCCAGCTTAAGGGCGGCTTCTCAAAAGAACTGAAAAGCCTCCGCGACGAACTTCTGAAAATGACCTCCCTATTGGAACTGGAGCTGGATTTCAGCGAGGAAGATGTCGAGTTCGCCAGCCGCCGGGAACTGTCAGCCCTGCTGGACGGCGCGCTCAGGCATATTCATTCGCTGACAGACTCCTTCCGCTACGGCAACGCCCTTCGCAACGGTGTTCCGGTCGCCATAGTGGGAGCCGTCAACGCCGGCAAGAGCACCCTTCTGAACGCCCTGACAGGTGATGACCGCGCCATAGTCTCCGACATCGCCGGCACCACCCGCGACACCGTGGAGGAGACGATGACCATCGATGGCACATTGTTCCGTTTTATCGACACCGCCGGTCTCCGCGAAACCTCAGATGAGGTCGAAAAGATCGGCATTTCACGCTCGTATAAGAAGATGAACGAGGCCTCGATCGTCCTTGCCCTGCTTGATGTCACCGCCTCCGAAGAAGAAAACGAGTATTCGATTTCTGACATAGTCTCAAATCTGGATGTAAAGTCACAAAAGTTGATCGTTCTGCTGAATAAAGTGGATGTTTTGGGTAATAACATTAATGTTAGCCTAATCAACAATTCTGTTTCTAATCCTAATGAAAAAGTAGTTAAGTTATATATTTCCGCCAAGACTGGTTTCGGTCTTGACACACTGCGCACCCTCCTCTCAGACTCTCCAAAGACCGCCACTTTGAATTCTGGCCAGACAATAGTGACCAATCTACGCCACTACCAGTCCCTGATGAGCGCCGCCGCATCCCTGGAGAAAGTAAGATCCTCCCTAGCCACCTCCCAAACCCCCGACCTCCTCTCCGAAGACCTCCGCCAAGCCCTCCACCACCTCTCCTCCATCCTCGGCGAAGTCACCCCCGACGAAGTCCTTGGGAATATCTTTGAGAGGTTCTGCATTGGGAAATAGAAGAATCGCAATTATGACACTTCTTTAGAATTACGAAAATTTGATTGATATGGACAGCAAATTCACATGGGTTCCTCTATATGGGGAATTGGCACAGGCTCTTCTTCGATATAAAGAAGACCGCACTGAGCTTGTCGAATGGATATATGAGGACCTTGGCAAAGTGACAAGGGCAGACGGACAATCGCTTGTTGCATATCTAAAACAAAAAGATGGGTCTAGGATTATCGACATCGATCCGTTTTCAGTATTCGCCATATTCAACAGAAGTACGAGTTGGGAAAATCGAACTGAACTGCTGACGCATTTCAAGAAAAAATTTAGGTTAACTTCAACAATCCCTTCAGATTTCAACGGTATACCTACAGTTGACGCAAGGCGATCATTTTTCTTCTCTTGGAAATCAGACAATAGCAAGGTCATTCATGATCTGTGGCAATTGTTTGAGAAGGTCATTTCAGATCACGACATTTCAGAAGCATTTGATCAGGTCCTTGAAAATGGAATGCCCAAGTACAGCTTAACGATGTGCTTGTTCTGGATTTGTCCGGAAAAGTATCTCGCCCTCGATTCCAGAAACAGGTCATACTTAAACTCTTTTGGTTTTCCTAATGAGTTTTCGAAGTTCAATTATCATGAATATTCTAACCTGATGACAAAGGTGCAGAAGAAGATAAACAATGGAGTTATACCTTGTTCTTATTTCCTGGAGTTATCTTTATGTGCATGGAAAACTGCCACAACTACGCCTAATGTGTGGCTAGTAGGTTATACTTTTAGTGATAGTTCTCAATTCGACAGATTCGTTGAAAACTCAATATGGGAAGGACATTTCAATGATAATTCCACAAATGACCAGAAACTATTGACCTGCTGCACTCGTAAAAGTAGACACGGAGGGGTAGAAAAAGATTGAATGAGTTATCTTTGTAGTTGAGTTCAGGTCGTTGGGCCTGGAGGGAGGGGCGGAGCCCCGACCGGAAGGCCCAACGACCGGCGCGGCCCGGAGATCCCCCATTCAACCCGCTTCTACCAGGAAGAAGAAACTTTTTATGGCAAAACACTTGAATCCTCTTGAAAAAGAGTTCCTGATCCGCCAGTACAGGAGTAATCAGCGGATCTCAATCAAAGACTTCTGCGCGGTTAACGTCATTACCGGCAACTCGCTGAAGAAGTGGATGAAACAGTACGACGAAGGCGGCCTGGAAGGCCTGGCCCGCGCCGATGCTGAAATCCAAAACGTGCTTCCGGAAGGCGTAGACCGCACGGAAGAGTCCTACAAGCGCGAAATCCTGAAGCTCCGCATAGAGAATGAACGGCTAAAAAAAAGTTATGCCGTTCAGACGAACGCGGATGGGGAACGGGAGTATGTTCGCTTAAAGCCGAAGAGTTCGAAATAGTGGACCTGCTGTCCCGCGACAACCCCATCAGGGACATATGTGCTCTGATGGGCGTGAGCCGGGCCGGGTACTACAAGTGGAAGAACCGCGGACCGTCCCCACGCGACACCAAGCGCGAAGAGATTGTCGCCCTGGTCAAACAGGTCCACGCAGCGCACCCTACCCACGGCTACCGCTGGACGGCGGCATACATCCGTATCAACATGCAGGTAATCATCAGCGACAACTACGCCTACAAGTGCTACAGGTATCTTGGTGTCAAAGCCGAGACCAGGCACCGGGTACGCTATAGCCCCAGAAAGGTCAGGGACTTGTATCCCAATCTGATCTTTAGCGCCTGGGAGACAGTGGACCGGCCCGGACAGGTCATTGTCTCAGACATGACCGTCATTAAAGTCAACCACTACTGCCACTTTGAAGTGACTCTTTACTTCGATGCTTTCACCAAGGAGATACTCTCCTGGAAAGTGGCCGACAGACGTGGGGCCAGAGACCCATACATTGATGGTCTTGAAGATGTTATCGCTTTACTAAAGGGCAGCATTGAACCGGTCATCCTGCATACGGACCAAGGCAGCGTATACGCCTCCATGGCTTATAACGACCTTATCAGAGACACGAACATCATCCGCTCCATGTCCAGGGCGGGGAAACCTACGGACAACCCCGTCAACGAAGCTCTGAACGGCTGGATCAAGGAAGAACTATATGCCGAGTTCAAGATAGAACTATGCTGGAAAATGGCAGACTTTAAACAAACGATTGAACGATATGTCAAGTATTACAACACCCAACGGCCGTGCTTCGCCATCGGCTATGACACCCCGGAGAACTACCGGAAGCGTTATTACAAGGGAGAACTGCCCAGGAAACAAACTTTTGAGAACCGGGTATTGAGCCCGGAACCTAAGTTTGTCCAAAAGAAGAGGCAACTCTCTGATAATAAGGATACTTACAAGGGCGTGTCAACTTTTGAAAAAGAAATCCCTGAAAAAAGTTGAAAAATGTCTACTTTTGTAAAACAAGACGACGTGAAAATATCATGTGTGTCTACTTTCAAAAACAACGTGTAACGAAATAATCTTTTCGTGTCTACTTCTCGCGCGCAGTGCAACGCGCGGTACACATAAATAATGAAATAAGCTGAAAAGTGTTGAATACGTTTGGAAAGTCGCTTGGAAAAATGTAGCTTTGCAGCGAAAAGTCGCTTGAAAAAGTGTAACATGCTCAAACGTAAGATTGAAACCGTCCTTCAGGACTGGAAAAAGAACCCTTCAAGGAAGCCCCTCGTCATCAAAGGTGTCCGTCAATGTGGGAAGACTTTCTCCGTGCTGCGTTTTGCCGAGGAGAACTATGCGCACAACGTCTATATTGACTTCTATGAGATGGAGGAAGCCAAGGCCGCTTTCCGTGGCTCCAAGAAAGTGGATGACATTGTGATGTATCTCACCGCCATGATTCCGGGTGCCACGTTTGTTCCCGGAGAGACCTGCCTTATCCTTGACGAACTGCAGGAGTGCCCGGAGGCGCGCACCGCCTTGAAGTTCTTCAAGACTGACGGTCGGTACGATGTCATCTGCACCGGCTCCTTGCTGGGTGTCAGCGGCTACGGAACCAAGAAAAAGAAGAAAGACCAGGAGAAGGGCACGTCAGTCCCGGTGGGTTACGAGACCATCGTGGACATGAACCCGCTGGACTTTGAGGAATTCCTGTGGGCAAACGGCATCACGCCGGAGATCATCGACTTTCTCCACGAGTGCCTGAAGAAGGAAGTCCCCGTCCCCGAGGCCATCCACAACCGGATGAATGACCTCTTCCTGCAGTACATCGTCGTTGGCGGTATGCCTGAGGCTGTGGGTACCTTCCTGCAGAACCACGACATCGGCCAAGTCCTGCAGGTCCAGCGCAACATTGTGGACGAGTACAAGGACGATATGGTTAAGTATGCCGACGATGCGGACAAACCCAAGATCCGCGAATGCTTCGAATCCATCCCCCGCCAGCTGGCCAAGGAGAACAAGAAGTTCCAGTATGCGACCATCCGCAAGGGAGCCCGCTCATCGGAGTATCTGGGGAGCCTTCAGTGGATAGAGGACGCCGGCATCATCTCCAGATGCTACAATCTCACTCAGACTGAGCTGCCACTGGACGGCAATGCGGAAGACGATGTCTTCAAGGTTTATATGCGGGACTCCGGCCTGTTCCTCTCCATGCTAGAGCAAGGCACACAGTCTGATGTCCTGCAGGGAAACCTTATCGGTTACAAGGGTTCCATCTTTGAGAACATCATCGCAGACGTTTTCTCCAAGATGGGCCGGGACCTGTACTACTATCACAAGGAGTCCGGGTTGGAGGTCGATTTCCTGATGCGCTACAAGGGACAGATTACCCTCGTCGAGGTCAAGTCCACCACGGGCAACTTCAAGAGCACAAAAACCATCTTGAAGAATAAAAACGTCTATCACGTGAACAGCGCCATCAAGCTGGGCAGGTACAATGTCAGACGCGATGGCGAGACGCTTACCCTGCCGTTATATATGGCATTCCTGCTCACGGCGTATTGATCAGGTCTGCACAATAGCAAAAAAAGTCGTAACTTAGCAGTCGTGGCCTGATGCCAGGCTGCATTTGTTAACACCGTGTGCGTTTCCGCCCCAAAACGGGGACAAAGCTGAAAAGGTTAAATGCTGTTAAAGTCAACATCAGACTTATAAATAATCTTCTCAAAATGAACAGGCCTATATAACATCCGCACAATGAAATGCCAGAGCAAGACAATCCTCAAGCAGAAAGCAGTCGAAGGTGGTGGATTCGCGATCTCGTTCGAAGAAGTCAGTGGACGATAACCAGCTGACTGCCAAGCAGATAATAAACCGTCTTTGGTTCATCCAAACCAAAGACGGTTTATTATTTCTCTGATATTAAGCTTATTACCAATCACGATGCTTGCCAAAAGCAGACTTGTGATTGTCGCTTATGCCTTCGTGAAGTTGAGGGCGATCTCGAACTCGGTTGTGGCATTCCAAAGAGTCGCCAGATCAGAAGGCTTCTCAAGACCAAGGAATCCCATAACCCCCTTTATTTTCCGGGCGGTTTCATTATCCGCCTGAACCAACTGCTCAAGAAGGACATCAATTTTAGGAAGTGCCGGAAGAAGAGCTTTTACGATCGGGTCGCAAAGGGCCTTGTCCACGTAGATTCTCAGACTGTCACCATCCAGTGAATATTTCAGCTCGACTCCTCTCTGAAGAATCTTCTGAAGTTCCGCATTAAGAGCGTCTACATCCACTCCAAATTCCTTGAGTTGTGCCAGAATCTCCATGATTGAGGAGAGATCTATTCCGGAAGCATCCGATCTGACGGTCTCCGAGTCCGCGGCTTCAATGATAGCGGCAACATTAGGAACAACGAAGAGTGAGTTTCCTGTAGCATACCAGAATGCGAGGTTGGCTTTAGGTGACTCCAGCCAATCAGTATGATTTTTTGGTTTGTAATAGTAGTATCCATCTGATGATGGAGGGAAGAATAAGGAAAATGCTCCCGCCAGACTATCATCTACTCCCAAACCGGGCCAGTAACGGGCCATGATATTACCTGTCTCGTCAAATGTGACCTGATCGAACACCTCTGTCAGAACACAGTTCCCGAAGTGATTGAGATAGGGAACATGAGATAAAAGCGTTTCACCTAACCCACCAGATATTTTCCATTTGAACTGTATCGGAGAGAGATCATTTGGATCCATACACTTATCTTCAATGTACCTGCTCTTGCGGACAATGTTCCAGCTTCCGATCAATGGAGCCGAATCCCCTTGAACCTGAGTCGCGACAGTCACTTTGACCGCACCGTCAAGAGTGATGGATCCATCAACATTGAAAGCATAACAAGGATTTTCATCCGTACTGCGCAGAGTGGCAGCAATTGATGGCGGAGTTGACACGATGGTCGTACCCTTGAACGCGAAAGAATCATCTGACTTCTTAAGAAGATCCACACTCACCTTCATGTCATTGTAACCTGGCACGACTCCCGTCAATGTAAGAGTGGCTGCATCATCGCTGTCCGCCACCAACTGAACATTTCCATAGTTACAAGGGATATCATTGACCGAGATTGTGGCTTTTCCGCTTTCCACAGAGATCTGCCCGACAGGCAGTTGTTTCCAAGTGTCGTCAGCCTTGTCCTTCTGGCAGGCTGTCATGGCAAAGATGGAGACCAGAATGGCCATCATGCCCAAGAGTCTAGTTTTCATATTCATCAGTTTTAAAATATATCCAATTACAAATAACCATCCTTTAGCTAAAAGATCAATATGGCAAGCCTCAAAACGTCGCGATTGCAAGACGGTTCCGCACACTATCAAGCTTGGCTTTTGTCATCCTCCTTAGGAAGGACAATGGTGCGGAAGCGCTTCTGACGACGCTCCCAACGCTCACGCGCGAACTGCTGCATGTCTGTGGCCTGGTCGTTCTCGTCGATGATCTCAAGACCGAGGATCGTCTCGATGATGTCCTCAAGGGTGATTATGCCCTGGAAACAACCATATTCATCAATGATGAGACCGATCTGTTCGTGCTTCTTGAGCAGTTCCTCCCAGATGTGACCGCAGGAGTCCTCTTCCGTGAAGAAGGAGATCGGACGTTTCAATTCCACAAGACGCTTGTCGAACTCATCATCTGCCAGTCCCTCAAGTGCGTCACTCAGAAGAATATAGCCGGTGATATATTCAGGAGAATCCCCATAGACCGGGATTCTGGAGAAATGCAGATAAGTATCGTTTTTGTAGAAATTCTTCAGAGACATGTTCTCCTGAGCCGTCATCGCCACGATTCTCGGGGTCATCACATCGCAGGCCTTGACATTGTCCAGTTTCATGATGTTCTGGATGACCTTGTTCTCGTCGGAATCGATCACGCCTTCCTCAGCCCCGATGTTCGCCATCGCCGTCACTTCTTCCCTGCTGACGGTAGCCTCGTCCTCGTCCTTGGTCATCAGATTGGTGATCAAGCGGATCATGATCACAAGCGGCCACATAAGAACCGACAGGAACGAGATGGCCGATGTCACAAAACCCATAAGATTCTTCCAATATGATGTTCCGATGGTCTTAGGGACAATCTCGGAGAACACCAGCACAAGCAGCGTTGTCATAGCCGAGATGATTCCGAACCAAGTGCTTCCGAACAGAATAGTAGCCTGTCGGCCCACCGCCGCGGCGCCCAAGGTGTTGGCGATGGTGTTCAAAGAAAGAATCGCAGCCAGAGCCCTGTCCGGATCCGATTTGAATTTAAGGAACTTCTCCGCAGGCCTGTACCCTTGCTCCTTCCTCATCGTGATGTAAGAGATCGGCGTCGACATCAACACCGACTCCAGAAGCGAACAAAGGAACGACACTCCCAGCGTTCCCAGCATATAAACTATAAGCAGAGCCATATAGGTTTTCAGTTAATTCGTACAAATATAGCACAATTTTCAACTTTCCTACCAAAATACTGACACTCCCCTCGCAAAAATCCAGAATGATTGCAAGCAACATTCGTTTCCAGTCTGAGTTCACATCACACCTCATTACCGCAAAAAACACATTCATTTTACAAAATCCTTTCATCCTCATCACAAACAGAACTGCCTTCAAAGGCCACAAGGCTGAAAATCTACCGCCACGCCATCGTACTTTTTCAGACACTTCGCGCTCCCAAAGCACTCAGTGACACAATGGGCTGAAAGTATTTCGTAAATCATGTCACAGCACCTGCATTTGTTCCTTTCCTCGAATCCGCCACCCATACGAATCTGAATCTCAATCACTTCTTCAACAGGCATATTATTATTGCATCCACGCACAGTATGCATAGTCAGGATTGTCACTTGAAGATGCTCTGAAAAGTCAATATATTCAAAAAAAAGCACCCGCGCCGCATGTGAGGGCGGAACGGGTGCCGGTATTTGTCATGTTCGTTGTTTGCCCGGTTAAGGGACTACGGAAAGTCGCTTAGAACTTAAGGGTGATGCGTCCCAATGCTGTGGTGCCGGACATCGGGACGAAGCCAAGCTGGTAGTAGCGGTTGGAGTCCGGATGGCCATCAGACTCGCTGATGGCGGAATATACCCAGCCGGAGGTGGCCACATGGGCGTTGAATATGTTGTTGACATCAAGGCCGAAGGTGATCTCCCTGAGGAAGCCACGGAGCTTGACCGGATAGTTGAAGCTTACTCCCGACAGTGAATATGCAGGGAGGGAGCGATCCTTGTTCTGCGTGTTGTCAAGGTACTGGCGGCTCACGAAGGAAGTGTGCCAGATCGCCTGGACACCCTTGACCTTGAACACAGCGAATCCGTTGACGATGGCTGACGGGGAGAACGCCAGCGTAGAGTTGTCGTAGTGGATTTTCCTTATGCCGGTCTCCTTGTTGCCCCAGTCTTCCACAACCTCGTCAAAGTCCTTGATCTTGTTGGAGCTGAGGGCGGCATTGGCCTCAAGAGTCAGCCATCTGGCGGCGTCTACAGAAGCCGTTAGCTCGACACCGGCACGGTAGGAGTCCTTTATGTTGGTGGTCAGACTCTCGCCGATTTCGCTCTGCATTCCTGTCTGGACAAACTGGTCCACATAGTCCATGAAATAGAGGTTGGCGCCGGCGCGGAAGACCGAGCCTGAATACTGATAGCCGACCTCATAGTCATTCACGTGCTCCGCCTTAGGGAACGGATAGTTGTAGTTGTCCGTGAAATTATTGCGCTCCGGCTCACGGTTGCTCATGGCCAAGGAAGCGTAGGCCCTATGGTTGCCGGCCTTATAGCTGACACCTACCTTCGGATTGAAGAAATTGTAGGTCTCGTTGATGTCCAGACGCTGATTCTCGTAGGTACCGTCCGACTGCTTGACGAACTTGTCGTTGATACCGTCCGTCGTGTAGCGCACGTGCCTGTACTGAAGGTCAGCGAACACTGTGAAATGCTCGCCGAACTGCTTGGAAGTCTTTACGAAAGCACTGTAGTCATCCTTTGTGGCATCGGAGTCATAATAGGTGTAGCGACCGTTGTTAAAATCAGTGTCGTTCAGACCGGCAAGTCCAGGATAATGATTGACCACGTCCGTGTTCGAGACATAAGTGAGATAACCGAAATGGTTGCCCCGGAACATCTGGCCGGAAAGTCCTCCGATGACATCCCATCCGTTGTTGTTGTAACTGATGTTATAGACAACCCCTGCAGCGTTCTGCGACAGGCCTTTCTGACGGACGAAGTCCGACCTTACAGGTTTTCCCTTCTCATTCACCATATCGAAACCAAACTTGGAAACCTTGTTGTCCGGCCTGAACTCATCGTAGTAGCCATAACCGTAGGTGTAATGAAGCGAAAGGGTGGTCTTCAGATTCTCATTGATGTCGCACGCGGCGGAAAGGATGTTATGGTCCTGCCAGAAGTTGTCCGTGGTCTTCGGCCAGTAGGAGCCGTCATTCAAAGTGTAGCGGGCGGTCTCGTAGGTTTTCGGATCCATAGATTCATAAAGCGAGTTGAACTTCCCCAGACCTACGCGGTACATGTCGGCGTAAGTCTTGATACCGGTATTCTTGCCGTAGGTGCCGTCCATTATGGAAAGATCGTCGGTGCCGGCGGTAACGCCGTTCCAAGCCTGGCCGGTATGCTCATAGTTGCCGATGTTCCGGTAGCGGACGATGAAGTCCCTTCCGATCCAGTTCAGCCCTGCGTACCAAGAGCCGGATTTCCCTGCGGTGCCGTGGACATAGCCGTCAGTGCCGGTTGTGTGGAATGCGGCGTCGGCCACAAAATGATTGCCGAGCAGCCCCGTGGACATCGAGAAGCCGGTGTTGTACGTGTTGTAGCTGCCGTAGGAGGCGTTAAGTTCCACGAACGGATCGTAGGACGGAGCCTTTGTACGAAGAGCGACAGAGCCGCCGAACGCGCCGTCACCGTTGGTTGAGGAACCCACACCACGCTGGATCTGAGCACTTTCCAAAATGGCGGAATAACTGTTCATATTCGCCCAGAAGACGCACTGATCCTCTGGAGAGTTGAGCGGCACACCGTCGATCGTGACATTGATCCTGGAATCCCCCGCCCCTCTGATACGCATGTATGCCGTACCGGTACCGAGACCGTTCTCACTCCAGGAAAGCACACCCGGAGTCGTGGAAAAGAGGAACGGAAGTTCCTTGCCGGTTCCTGAAAAGTTCTGAAGAGCCTTGCGGTCAACGTTCGCCACCGCATAAGGGGCGTTCTTCTGCGCGCGGACACCTCTTACAATGGCCTCATTGAGAATCTCGGCCTTTGTGGTGTCCGGCTGGCTTTGAGCGTTCAAAGCCTGTGGAGTCATCGCGGCAAGTGCCGCTGATACAAATAAAAAACCTCGCATAATGTTTTGAATATTAATGCAAGGGGCTGCCGGTTACGGCAATCTGAGACATCGCTTCCCTTCGGCGGCATTATCCGCATCAGGTTCATTGGGTATGATCTCAACCGGGCGACACGCCCAGTACCCCCGCTTGTTATTATTTCATTTAACTTATCTTTCGCAATTAGCCATGTGCCAGTAAAAAATACCTTATCTCACGTTCGAAGAGTATCCTTCATGAAATAATCTATTCACGTTACCCTCTCCCTAAATCCCTCCCCTCGGGGGAGGGACTTGCTTTCACCGCAAGCGGTGAAGAACAGGGGCGTTTCGCAATTGCAAAACTTGATTCTTAAAATCATTTTTCTACCAGACGCACCTCGTAGAGCCGCTTCCAGCACTTGCCGGTAAGGTAAATCTTACCGTCTTTCGGATTGTAGGCGATTCCGTTCAGCACATCCGTGTTGGCATCCCGCAAAGACCTGGGCAGAAGTCCGCTGCAATCAACTGTCCCCTCGACCGTTCCGTCGGAAGGATTGATGATCACTATCATGTCCGTCATATAGACATTAGCCCAAATCTTTCCGTCAATCCATTCAAGCTCGTTCAGCATCTGCACCGGCCGCCCGTTCATCTTGACAGTCAGCACTTTCTGCTGCTTGAACTTGTCATCCATAAAATACAGCCTGGCCGATCCATCAGAAGCTATCAGACTCTTCCCGTCAGTAGTCAGTCCCCACCCCTCACGCGGATAACTCCATGTCGATTTGTAGGCGAGAGTCTTTGCGTCATAGACAAATGCGACCTTATTCAACCAAGTAAGTATGAATATGTTGCCGTTCAGTTCGACTGATCCTTCGAGGAAATATTTCTTGTCGAAATCGAACCTCTTCAAAGCCTTTCCTGTCGCCAGATCGACCTTGCGGAGAGTCGATTCACCATATTGCCCGGTGGTCTCGATCATTTCCCCGTCCAGGAAGAAAAGCCCCTGCGTGAACGAAGTCTCATCGTGAATATATTCCTTGACAACCTGAACCTTGTACTGACGGACCTTGGCAGCGCACGAAGCGGAAAGCAGCGCCAGCGCAGCCAACGCGGTTCCTATGAATATATTCACGAATCTCCTCATTATTTTCTCATTAAGGCCACGGAGTCAGACTCCGCCGGCATATTACTTTTTCTTCTCCCTGTAAGTCATCGCCGCCTCCACGAACTTCACGAAGATCGGCTGAGGCTTCTCCGGCGTGCTCTTGAGCTCAGGGTGGAACTGCACTCCGATGAAGAACGGATGCGTCGGGATCTCGACGATCTCCACCAGCCCGGTGTCCGGGTTCTTCCCCGTTGCCTTCAATCCCGCGGCCTCCATCCTGTCAAGGTAGGCGTTGTTGAACTCGTAGCGGTGACGATGCCTTTCCGAAATCATCTCGCTGCCGTAAATCCTATAAGCCAACGAGTTCTTGTCCAGTTTGCAGTCGTAGGCCCCAAGCCTCATTGTCCCGCCCTTGATCGTGGTGCTCTTCTGCTCCTCCATAAGGTCGATGACCGGATTGGCGGCGTTAGGGTTGACCTCGGCGGAGATGGCGTCCTTTATTCCAAGCACATCCCTGGCGAACTCGACCACGCACATCTGCATTCCCAGACATATTCCGAAGAACGGCACATTATGCTCGCGGGCGTATTTTATTGCAAGAATCTTGCCTTCCAAGCCCCTCTCGCCGAATCCCGGAGCGACGAGAATGCCGTCCATATTCCCGATTTTTTCCTCCAGGTTGGAACTGTCAAGCCGCTCGCTCTGAACTGTATGAACATTCACTTTGCACTCATTGGCGGCTCCGGCGTGGACAAAGGATTCCAAGATTGACTTGTATGCGTCCTGAAGCTCGACATATTTCCCGACGAGGGCGATGTCAACCTGATGTTTAGGATTATAGAGCCGGTCAAGGAATGACTTGAGGTTTGTGAAGTCAGGTTCCGGAGCGGATATTCCGAAATGATTGAGAACCATCTCGTCCAGGTGCTCGTCCTCCATATTCAGAGGCACCTGATAGATTGAAGGAGCATCGATTGACTGGATGACGTGTCCCGGCTTGACGTTGCAGAAAAGGGCGACCTTGCGCCTGAGTTCGGGAGTCAGCTCCATCTCTGTGCGGCAGACGATGATGTCAGGGTGGACACCGGCCTGCTGGAGCATCTGGACAGAGTGCTGCGTAGGTTTCGTCTTGAGTTCCTTTGCGGCTCGCAGGTATGGCACAAGAGTCAGATGAATGCTGATCAAATCTTCATCCGGTAATTCCCACTGAAGCTGACGGATCGCCTCCACGAATGGCTGGGACTCCATATCTCCCACAGTGCCACCTACTTCCGTGACAATGACATCGTACTTACCGGTCTTGCCGAGAAGCAGCATCCTGCGTTTGATCTCGTCGGTGATATGAGGTACAATCTGTACGGTCTTGCCAAGATAGGCTCCTTCCCTCTCCTTGTTGATGACCGTCCAGTAGATCTTTCCGGTGGTCACATTGTTGGCCTTGGACATGTGCACGCCAAGAAACCTCTCATAGTGACCCAGATCCAGATCGGTCTCCGCGCCGTCGTCCGTCACGTAGCATTCTCCATGCTCATAAGGATTCAGCGTTCCAGGATCGATGTTGATGTAGGGATCGAATTTCTGTATGGTTACCCTAAGTCCTCTGGCCTGAAGAAGTTTGGCCAACGATGCGGCAATGATGCCTTTTCCCAAGGAGGAAGCCACACCGCCAGTAACGAAAACATACTTTGTACTCATATTCTTTTCTGCACTTTACTGGACTACAAATTTATGTCAAAAAAGTGATTTCCGAAATTTTTTGTTTATTAAATGCTTTTTTACTGTATATCCGGTCGCTGAGCCTGTCGAAGCGTGCCGACACACAAGGTCGCTTCGACAGGTTCAGCGACCGAAAGGACAGGTTCAGCGACGAAAGCGACCTAAAGGACAGGCTCAGCGACCGGATTACGAAGTTTTTTTAGTACTTTTGCAGAACAAAAGGTGGGACGATCTGCCGCGCTGCGGGATTTCGGTCCCGGGTGAGGAAAGTCCGGACAGGACAGGGCACCCTGCTGGGGAAAGCCCAGATGGGAGTAATCTTATGGCATCGTAACAGAAAACAACCGCCTGGCGACAGGCAAGGGTGAAAACGTGAGGCAAGAGCTCACGACGCGCGTCGGCGACGCCGCACGGGTACGATGTCAGGGCCTGCAAGACCAAATATACTGGCAGATGAGGGCTGCCCGCCCGATGCCAGGGGGTAGGTTGCGTAGATAAATGGCAGATTCAAAAACAGAAACCGGCTTACGGTCCCGCCTTTTTTCTTTTTATCTCGAGTTCGCCTTGGCGGTGGCCTCAAGGTCGAGGGCCTCGGCGAGGATCAGGATCGGGTTCTTCACCTTGTAGTCGGTGGACATCTCGATCTGCCACTTGCAGGTCTCACACTCGCTGCAGACGAAATCAGGAGCGACGGCCTTGATCTGCTCGAAGACCGGACGACCGATCTCTTGTGAGTACTTGTAGTTCTCCTTCTTGAAGCCGTAAGTTCCTGCTATGCCGCAGCATCCGCTGTCCAGAACCGTGAACGACACACCCGGGATCATATTCATCAGTGCCTTTGTGAATATGCTCCAGCCGAGTTTCTCAACGTGGCAAGGAATATGATAGGCTATCCTCGCGCGATAATCATCCTTGAACACCAGCTTCACCTTGCCGGAATCCACCAGCTCGAACAGGAACTTCTCCACGAGGGTGATGCTGTCACGGACTGAGGAATTATCCACGGAAAGCACGTCAGGATATTCATCTCTCATCGTGAACACGCAGGTGGAGGATGTCGCGACAATCGGCAGTCCGGCGGCCACTGCCTTCTCGAATTCAGCCACATTGTGCTTTGCGTGCTTGGTCGCGCCGTTCCACATTCCATTGGAAATCATCGCCACGCCGCAGCACTTCTCGTCCATCAACTGAACTCCATAGCCGACGGCGTTCATCACCGTCACGAAAGCCTTGCCGACCTCCGGCTGCTGAAACTCTGTCGAACAACCGTGGAAGAAAGCGACCTGCCTTGAATATGCCTTCTGAGCGTCCTGCGCCTCTTTCCTGAACCAGGATTCAAAGCCGTGAGCCTTGTATTTCGGGAAAGTACGGTGGCTGTCGATATGAAGGGTCGCGTCCATCACGGCCTTGACCGGCTTGGAAGCCACCATAAAGTTCACCACCGGAGCGAAAGGTCTCGCCATCCTGCCCATAAAATCCGTGCTTGCCAGAAGACGGTCACGGAGTCCCGGAGTTGCGGTACTGAAACGGCGGCGGGCAGAGTGAATCAGGTCGGCTATCTTCACTCCTGAAGGACAAGCCACCTCACAGCGTTTGCAGTTCATGCAATATTTCAGGTTCTCATCGAAGAAGTACTTGTTCTTCAGACGAAGCCTCTCACCGTCAGGGCCTGCCTGCTTAGGTCCAGGATACAACGGATTGACAGCCACTACCGGACAGTAAGCGGTACAAATCGTACATTTGATGCACTGTTCGAAATTATTGAAACTTATGTTTTTCTCTTGCATATCTCTTTCAATATCAAATGAATATGATCGACTTACTTACCAAGAATACTGTCCGCCGCGCTGAACGCTGTCATAATCGCCACGCCGGCTCCGCTGCCTTCCGCGAGAGGATTGCAGCCTCCGACCTCGGAACCAACAACATAGAGGTTCGGGACAACCTTTCCGTCACGCAAAGGCTTGAAATCGCCGTTGGTCTTCACTCCGAAACCAGTGTAGTTCTGGCGGGCGAAAAACTTCTCATCGTACCAGTCTTTCCTCTCGGCGGGATAATCGACATCGAGTCCGAACACCGGTTCCTTAACTGCATCCGGAGAGGCTACCAATCCCTTACCGAAGAGGTTGCCGCTCGCGAGGACGAATGTGTCGGCCTCTATGCGCAGCTCGCCGAGATTGGCGGTTCTGATGCTTGCGACACGCTCTCCGTCAAAGGCAGCGTCAATAGCCTCGTCACCCATCAGGAATGTTCCACCGGCAGCCTCGAACGCTTTTTTGAGAAGTCTTTGCGTGCGGATTCCCGGCACGGAAGGAGGTGTCGTACCTATGAACACGACCTTGGCCGGAATCATTTCCTTGATCCACTGCATAATGACCGGTTCCTCAAAACCGAACACCTCCGGCAGGATGACAACATCCTCACCGTTAAGAAGTTCCTGAACCTTGTGCGCAAAAGCCTTCCAACTGGATTCGTGGTTCATCACACGTGCGATGTTCACGGACCTCATCTCGGCCGGGTTCTTGCGGAGAAGCTCAACCTCGTCCAGTTTCACAGACTCGATGCGGCACTCTGTGCCTCTTTTCTCAAGGCCTTCGGCGATGAAACGTGTATTGAAATCCAAGAAGCCGGAGAAGTTCACTATCAAGGCCTTCTCTCCTATCTTCTCATCCTTTGATGCAAAAAGGGTAACGTCATCCATGGCGAGCCAGGCTGGTTTCAAAGTGCCGAGGGCGGTGATGCGGTAGCCGTTGTGGATCGTTTCGGTCGCTTCGACCGGGTGCAGCGCGACACCGCAATCCGAGAAAAATCCCGGAACAGAGGCGACATATTCAGAAAGTCTCTGCTTGCCAATCTTTGAATATGGGTGTTCGGAAGGAAGTGTCTCCACCGCAGACAATGGTTCCGCGACATCCGTTCCGTCAGGAAGTTTTCCAAGCAGACTGAAAGCGCCGGATGAAAAGTGGAGTGCGTTCTGCCCGGCGGACACCATCAGGCATTTCTTCCCCGCTTTCTGCAACTTGATTCCGCAGACAAGCGAAGAAAGTCCGCCACCTATAAGTACAATGTCAAATTTCATAATCTCTTCCTCCTATATTTCCTCACCAAGTCCCATTACCTCTGAATATACCCACTGGGTATAGGCGCTTTCACGCAGCGTCTCCCCCCAGGCAACCGGATACATTCCTTTCCATCTCTCGTCCATAAAGTCCTTTAGATCAGCGCGGGCCTTGGCCGTGCATTTTCTGGCCTTGGCAAGGCGGCCGGCTGCCCTGCATGCGCAAAGCTCACCCTGACAGGTTCCCATTCCGAAACGGGTCCTGCGCCTCAAATCGACAAGGTTGTTGACTTCAAGATTCTCGATGGCTGAATCAACCTCAGACACAGAGACTTCCTCACACTCGCAGACAAGACTGCCCTTCACGTCACCGTCAAAGTCGAGATTGGCAGCCTGAGTGCCGAAACGCCCGACGGACGCCTTCTGAACCATAGTCGGAACCTCCCAGATCTTCTTGGAGATCTCCTCGATTCCACCTGGTTCGGATCCCGGAAGCGGAGTGTCGGCGGTCACACACTTGGCATCCCGTCCGAGCTTCTTGCAGACAGCGTCAGCGGCCATCTCACCCATAAGCCTGTAAGTCATAAGCTTACCGCCGGTGATGCTGATGAAGCCCTTGATTCCGTCACGAGTCTCGTGATCCAGACAGACGATGCCTCGGCTGATGTTACGGCCGCTCGGATCATTGTCAGCCGAAACCAAAGGACGGACTCCGGCGTAAGCCCTCAGGACACGTGTCTCCGCCAGGCAAGGAGCCAGCTTGGCACCCTCGGTCAAAAGCAGATCCACCTCGTCTGGAGTCACCTTCAGATGATCGCATTCCTCGTACGGAACCCTTGTGGAAGTCGTACCGATAACGCAGACCGTGTCTCCCGGCACAAGGATGTCAGCGTTGGCCGGCTTGCGGCAACGGTTGATAACCACGCTGTTGACCCTGTGCGCGAAAATCAGCAATGCCCCCTTTGCCGGGAACATACTTATGTTAGCCCCGGCCATCTGAGCGATGTGATGCCCCCAGATGCCGCCGGCGTTGACCGTCACTGGCGCGTAGTAGTCTGTCACGATCCCTGTGTGATGGTCAAGCACCTTCACGCCCTTGATCGTGTCCTGCTCCTTGATGAACTCTATGACTTCTGAATATACCAGGACCTTGGCTCCGTGAATCTTCGCGTCAAACACGTTCGAGGCGCAAAGACGGAACGGATCGACCGATCCGTCCGGAACCTTCACGGCTCCGATAAGCGACGGATTCACAGACGGTTCCATCCTCTTGGCCTCCTCCGGATCAATCACTTCGGCGTTGATCCCGGCCGCAAGGCAAGCCTTCACGAAAGTGTCCTGATAGGCCAGATCATCCTCAGGAAGGGTTATGAACAATCCTGAAGTGTCATCCACGCAATGACGAGCGATCTTCTTCAGAATCATATTCTCTTTAATACACTCTGTCGCGGATTCTTGATCCGTGACAGCGTAGCGTGCACCGCTGTGAAGCAGTCCGTGGTTTCTTCCCGTCGCTCCTGTGGCTATGTCGAAACGCTCGATCAGCAAGACTCTCAACCCTCTGAGGGCGCAGTCCCTTGCTGTTCCGGCTCCCGTAATGCCACCACCGACGATTATGACATCATATTCATTCATCTTATTACAGTCCAGTATATTGGTTAATTTTCAATCTCAGTGTCTTGGACAGGCTCACAGGAGTGTAACTGTCCGAACGTTCAAGCCATTCCAACGCCAACGCGGGCTGACCGCACATAAAGCATCCAAGCGCGATGTTGTAGGCAGCGCAGGCCTTTTTCTCATCACTCCTGCAATTCAAAAGTGTGATCCACTGACTGATCGCCTCCTTCCATTTGTAGGAATATGCATATTCCGCACCCTTGTCCCAAGCGCTCTCAGAGCCATCATAATAAATGACGTGGAAATCATCCTGTTTCCATGTGGAAAGGAACGACGAGGCCGCGACATAGCCGGCGTTCTCAGCTCCGGGAGCGATATCGCTCCAAACTTCCTTGATGATCTCGTCCTTGGATCTCTTGCCGTCGCTGTAAACCTCGACCTTGAAATTACGCCCTCCGGCGAAGCCGAAGACCCTGTCCTCCTTGTTCATGGAATCATAGACAAAAATCTTCGTGGTGAACGGGACAGAGGCGACCGAGACGAAAGAAGAGTCCGTCGACACATTCATACCGGTGACTCTGACCGGATCCTTGACGGAAGGAATCCCAAGTTCGGGAGTGTCGATGACAAACACGACATCTTTTCCGGTCTCCAACACAAGGCTGACCAGAGAATCCTTGGAAGCATAGTCAACACCCTCCCCTCCTCGTGCGGTGAACAGTTCGACCTCACGGTTTCCACCGAAATAATCCTCTTCCAGACGCGTCGCGAATCCACCCGCCGCGGAAGCGTTGAACGCCTCGCCACGAGGATTGCCGTCAGTCAGATAGACGACAGCCAACGACTTGCCGGCGAGATTGAGGCCGGACTTGGAAGGCCCTCGCATCTCGGGACTTACAACAAAGGCCTGAGGTGCGCATGACACCAGCGCGAAAAGCGCCGAGACAACCATCAATGAAGTTCTTTTCATAATCTTTGAATATTAAACCGGCTCAGCGATGAGATCGTACTCATCCGCGCCTGTAATCTTCACGTCAATGAACCTGCCACACAGTTCCTCGGCAGGCGTTCCTCCGAATTCCTGTCCCTTGTACCTGACGACAATCTCACCGTCAACCTCAGGACTTTCGTACTGGCTCCGGCAGATCAGCACACCGTCCGCATAGTCATCGACCATGACACGCTCGACGTTGCCGACCCTTGACTCGTTGAACGCCAATGAAATGCCGCTCTGTGCCTTCATCAGTTCCTCAAGTCTGCGCTCCTTTTCCTTCCTCGGCACGGAATCCCTATAGTTCTCCGCACCGAAAGTGCCTTCCTCCTCTGAATATTTGAACGCGCCCAACCGCTCGAACCTCGCCTCTCTGACAAAGTCCAGAAGTTCGGCGAACTCTTTCTTCCCTTCTCCGGGATGGCCGACAATCATGGTTGTCCTCAGAGCCACGCCAGGAACACGCTCGCGAAGCTTCCTCACCAAAGTCCTCGTCCACTCCCCGTCCACATGACGGTGCATCTTGTCCAGAACCTTGTCAGCGATGTGCTGTAGAGGAATATCCAAGTACTTGCAGACCTTAGGGTTGTCCGCCATCTCGTCAAGCACATCCTCCGGGAAATCCGCAGGATAGGAATAATGTATTCTTATCCATTCTATGCCATCGATTTCAGACAACTTGCGGAGAAGTTCAGCCAAAGCGCGGCGCTTGTACAGATCCAGTCCATAATAGGTCGTGTCCTGGGCGATCAGGATCAATTCCTTGACTCCATCCCTCGCCAACGCCTCTGCCTCGGCCACAAGACTCTCCATCGGAACGGATCTGTGCGCTCCCCTGATGAACGGAATGGCACAGTAGGAGCACCTTCTGTCACAGCCCTCGGAGATTTTCAGGTACGCATAGGCGCGGTTATCAGTCCTGAGTCTCGCCGGATTTTTGGCCGGCACGCACCCCAAAGCCTTGACAATCGGATCCAAGTCACGAGCCCCGAACCAGAAATCCACTTCCGGAATCAATTCCGGCATCTGGGACATGTACCTCTGCGAAAGACATCCGAAAACCATCAGTCTTCCTACCTCGCCCGACTTCTTGCGCTCGGCGGCGGAGAGGATGGTCTGGATGGACTCCTCCTTCGCGTCGCCGATGAATCCGCAGGTGTTGATGAGAAGCACATCGACAGGACAGATCTCATTCTCAGGCACAATCCGCCACGCGTCCTTGACCTGAGAAAGAAGATGTTCCGTGTCAACCGTGTTCTTGGAACAGCCTAATGTTATGATTTGCAGGGATTTCACTACTCGTTAGCCTTATCCTCTTCCTTAGCGTCCTCCGCAGCTGCCTCTTCATGTGAAGCCTCTTCCTCAGAATCGACGAAATCAAAGGAAGCATATTTCTTGATGTCTCCGTACCAGTCAACAACCTTCTTCATGTGTGACACATAGAAACGGTCCGCGTCATAATCAGGAACCGCCTTGGCGAAAAGAGCCTTCAATTCTTCCGGAGCGGCCTTTGACGACGGAGCGTCAGCGTCCCCGAGGACCTCGTGCATCTTCAGGAACACTTCCTGAAGCTTGATCTCACCCTCTGTGGTATAGATTGAAATGTCAGCCAAAGTGGTGATGCGGCTCTTCGAGTCGGCCAGAGTCCTTTTCTTATCGGCAAGGGACTCGATGATGACACCATTACGCGCCTGGGCGACATACTCGAACAGGCCATGCTGGCCTGAGATTGAAAGAATTTTTGCAAGATCTGTTTTCATGTTCAGATAAAGATAACTTAATATATTCAACTATCAAAATTCAAGCCCGCCGAAAACTTTCTCGGTCTCGGATCTTAATCGGGCGAATGTTCCGTTGTTGCGGATGATCGCGTCAACCTTTGAAAGATCAAAGCGCTGAGCCGCGATTCTTTGTATGATCTTTTCCGGCGGTGCCTGATCCCGTTCGCAAGCCCTTCTCAGCCTCTGCTCCAAAGCGGCGTCAACCATTACCACCTTGACGGTGAGAGCCAGGAAATCCGGTTTGTCCAAAATAATGGCGGACTCCATGACACAGAACGGCTCTTTGCCGAAAAAAGTCCCTGAACGTCCCATGTTCTCGAAGCGAGCGCTCTGCATCGCGTTCCACCTTTTGAAGTCTGTCAGGACCGCGGGATGCACGATGGACTCCAGCTGCCGGAGTTTATCCGGCGCCGAAAAAGCGATGGAAGCCAATCTGGCCCTGTCCAAAGACCCGTCAGCCTGTCTTATCCCGCAGCCGAAGGCCTCCTCGATGGAATCAAGGAGAGTGTCGTCTTTCCTGTAAAGGTTCTTGGCGGCGGAATCCGAGTCATAGACTGGAATCCCGCGTTCCGCAAGAATGGAGCAGACAGCGGACTTGCCGCTTCCGATGCCTCCGGTGACAGCCACAGTCCTCATTGTCGTCCCTCCTCCACACAATCGAACACCTCCGGGGTCACCGTACACTCGATGACGCCTTCCGGAATCCTTGAGGCATGAGCTATACACTTACCTCCTCTGGAATTCCGGAAATCGGTATAGTCAATGTAGAACTGCACATCATCCGTCGGATCCTGGGACAGCGGGAACGCGCACTTGAACACCACCGTGGCCGTGGATGGATAGACAGAGAGTTTTTTTCCGGCGGGAACGTTCCTGACACCGATGTTGACCTCAGAACTGATCTCCACAAAACGGGTCACGTCAAGGGAATAGTTCACCTCTGTCTCCGACATCCTGACCCCGGAGACCTGTTCAAGCTTCACCACGCCATGCGCGCTGGACTTGAGGTTCAGAAGGTCTATCGTGCGTGTGAACACCCTGTCAATATGCTCAAGATGAAACGGTTCCCCGTAGATTGTGACAGAATCCGGCTGGAGGCGGATCTGCCCCATCGCCATGTACTGAGGCTTGAAACTCAGCACCTGGACAGCCTGGACAGGCACCCTCTTGTTGTTCTCGAACGGAAACCTGAACTGAACTGTCTCGGAAAGGAAAGACTCCAGACGAACCCCGTCACCGAATATCTCCGTGACGTAGTTGCTGAGCTCCGCCGCCGTGATGTAGAACAGTTCGCCGTCCTTGTGATGCAGATCCTTGCTGTCAAAGTGGATGACTATGGCCTTTCTCTTGGCCTGATGACGGATCCTCAACAAGGAGAATCCAGAAGTCCTGCACCTCGCCGCGATCATGCTGGAGTTGGAAGAGACGTTGGAATGCCCCTCGATGTTGCACTGCGCCACCACCGGCACGCCCATCGTGTCGGAATAGTTCAGGGAAAGGTTGTGAATCAACCAGATGCTGAACGCAAGCAAGAGAGACATCAGAAAAACTGAAATGTCTCTCCCGTCCAGATGCAATCTTCCCAGCAGGCTATGCAGACGTTCCTTCCACATCCTACAGCAAGAGATCCAAACTGTTACTGCTGCTGTTGCGGAGCGTCCTGGGTGAAGTCTCTGACAAGCGAGTTCTTGTCAACCCTTAGCTTGACGTCACCGTCCACCTTGATGAGGACAGTCCTGTCCTTGATCTCATCGACAGTGCCGTAGATTCCACCTGCGGTGACAACCTTGTCGCCTCTCTTGAGGGAGTTGCGGAACTTCTCAAGCTCCTTCTGCTGCTTGCGCTGCGGACGGATCATGAAGAACCACATGATAACGAACATGGCGATGATCATGACCCAGAACATACTACCGCCCCCGGCGGGAGCCTGTCCTGCAGGAGCGGCCTGCAGCAATGTGAAAGTAAGAATATTCATTTCTAAAAATTAGTTATATATTCACAAATTTAAGCAATTTTTTCGGTCTTCACTATATCCCCCTCCTCAATCTGTTTCTTGACGAGCCGGTCAAGGAGACCGTTGACAAAGGAACGGCTCTTCGGAGTGCTGTAGAACTTGGAGACTTCGACATATTCATTGATGGTCACCCTGAGCGGCATGGACGGGAACGCCTTCGCCTCGGAGAGCCCCATCACTATGAGTACCATGTCGGTGGTGAACAGACGGTCCCTTTCCCACTTGGAGGTGCTGTCCGCGACCATCGGGGCATACTTTCCATAGCATGAATATGCGGTACGCAACAGCTTATAGACGAAAGCCTTGTCACTCTCGACATCCTTGTTCGCCTGAAGCATCTCACTGCGGTACAGCGGCGGCAGCGACCAGCGGTACCCTTTCGCGAGCCCCTTGAGCGTGTCGCAGCAGACCGTCAATGAATATGCCAGATCATCACACCAAAGAATCGACATGTCCTCAAGAATCTTCTCCAGCTCCTCGTTATCGACGAACTCTTCCTCGAATATTCTTGTGAACAGCCTGACATCCTCCTCGATGGAGCTTTCCGCCGATGCCATATATTCCTTATAATATTCCTTCGAGCAGATCGAATCGTACACGCTTCTGACCAAGGCGTCGTAAGGTTCCCACGAAAGCCTGCGGCGGGAGAGGATCTTCTGGAAGTCGGGATCCTGCTCCAGCAGCGGAGCGAGCCTGTTGAAGGCGAACTTCATGTTCGGATTCCTCTCCTCCTCGGTAGGGTTGAACTTGTTCCTGGCGTTTTCTATTCTGGTCCGCGCCTCCGCCGAGAGGTACGGAATGATGTCAAGCATAAAGAGATACAACGATCTAGTGGCTTCGCAGGACGACTCCAGAAGAGCCTCAGCCTCCGGGAGAGTCATGGATGGATTCTCCGCGTAGCTGTAGAGCACCTTGAAAGCCTTTATCCGCAGAATTCGTCTGTTGAGCATAATTCCAATCAAAATTTTATGCAAAGATAACACACAATTTCAGATTTTTCTTAAATTTGTGCGGATAACAAAACATTCAGCGCAAGATGTACAAAGATGATTACGAGCGGCCGAACTACGCTGACCGCAACACAGAGGACGTTTACTCAAAGCCTGTAAGGGCCGGAAAGAGAACCTATTTCTTTGATGTCAAGAGCACAAAGGGAAACAATGACTACTACCTGACCATCACTGAAAGCAAGCGCAGACAGGAGCAGGACGGCAGTTTCTCATTCGACAAGCACAAGATATTCCTCTACAAGGAAGACTTCGAGAAGTTCCAGGAAGGACTTTCGGAAGTGCTGGCCTACATGAAGGAGAATCTTCTTCCTGACGTGCCTGAGCACACGTACGAGCCATCCGACCGTACCGGCACCGCGGACGGTTCCGACAACTCGTTCAGCGACGTGAAGTTCGAAGAGCTTTAGCGCCTCCTGAAATATTCACTGACATATTTTTTAATGGATATTTGTCCTTCCTTTTCGCGGGGAGGACATTTTCTTTTGTATTTTTCCTCATTAATGCCTAAATTAGAGGTTTGAAAGACATATAGCGCGAACTTAATGTTAAACACATAAAACTACACTGAAATGAGCAAAGAAATGTCAAGACGCTCTTTCCTGAAGACAGGAACCGCCGTGGCCGCTGGCATCGCGGTCGCCCCGAACATCATCATCGCAGGTGAGAAGACTCCTAAGAAGGAGAAGAAAAAGAAGGTCGCGCCAAGCGACAAGCTCAACATCCTCGGTGTCGGCATCGGAGGACGCGGGGCCGCCGACCTCGCCGAAATGGAGACCGAGAACATCATCGGCCTGTGTGATGTCGATTGGAAGTACGCCGACCATGTGTTCAAAAAATATCCTCAGGCCAAGAAGTACAACGACTACCGCGTGATGTTCGACGAGATGCTCGATCAGGCTGACGCCGTGATGATCGCCACCGCCGACCACACCCACGCCATCATCGCCGCGCAGGCCATGGCCGCCGGGAAGCACGTCTATGTAGAGAAGCCCCTCACCCTGACCGTCTATGAGGCCAGGCTTCTGACCAAACTTGCCGCGAAGTACCGCGTGGCCACCCAGATGGGTAATCAGGGCGCCTCCAGCGCTGGTACAAGAAAAGCCATCGAATGGCTCTGGAACGGCGAGATCGGAGAGGTAAGGAGAGTCGATTGCTTCACCGACCGTCCTATCTGGCCGCAGGGACTTGAGAAGCCTGCCACTGTAGAGCCTATACCTTCAACCCTCAACTGGGACGCCTTCATCGGACCTGCCCCTATGCGCGAGTACAACTCGATCTACACCCCGTGGAACTTCCGCGGATGGTGGGACTTCGGCACCGGAGCGATGGGTGACATGGCCTGCCACATCATGCACGTTCCTTTCAAAGGCCTGAAACTCGGCTACCCTACCAAGGTGGAAGCCAGCTCGACAAACGTGCTCACGGACTGCTGCCCAAGCGCCGAGATGATCCACCTCACATTCCCGGCAAGGGAGAACATGGCCAAGCTCGCCATGCCAGAGGTTGACATCCGCTGGTACGACGGTGGCTTCAAGCCGGAGAGGCCGGAGGGACTTCCTGCCGGGTTCAATCTCAACGTCAGCGGTGGTTGCAGCATCTTCTACGGAACAAAGGACATCATGATCGCAGGAACCTACGGACAGGATCCGATCCTTGTCTCCGGAAGGAAGCCTGAGGTGCCTCATGTTCTCCGCGAGGTGACCCTCTCCCACCAGCAGGACTGGATCCGCGCCTGCAAGGAGGATCCGGATTCAAGAATCCCTGCGGCATCCGACTTCAGCGAGGCCGGACCGTTTGTGGAGATGGTTGACCTCGGCGTGGCGGCGGTAAGACTCCAGGCCCTCAACCAGATCCTTGAGTGGGACGGACAGAAGATGGAGTTCACCAACATCCCTGCCGACGCCACCATCAAGATCCTTGAGAAGGACGGTTTCTCAATAAAGGACGGGCACCCTACATTCCAGAACAAGTACACGGATCCGATGAACGCCCGTCAGTTCGCCGCCAGCCTGATCAAGCGTCAGTACCGAGCCGGCTACGAGCTTCCTGAAATGCCAGAATAATAATTTAGTAATCATTAAAAATATCCAAGAATATGAAAAAGATCGTTTATGCCGCCGCGGCTGTGACTATGATCCTCAGCGCGGTTTCCTGCGGCAACGGCAACAAGAAGGCCGCCGCTCCAGCAGAACTCCAGTGGACAGGAACCGAGACAGTTGAGACCAAGGTGGCAAAGGAAGGCGCTCCCGCCTACATCAGCGTCGAGAAGCCACAGGTTGACCTCGCCTCAGTCCCTCAGGACAAGGATGGCTATTATGTAATCTTTGACGGCGAGACCCTTAACGGATGGCGCGGCTATGGAAAGGACAACGCTCCTTCACGCTGGACCGTAGAGGACGGATGCATCAGATTCACAGGTTCAGGCACAGGCGAGGGACAGACCCTGGAAGGTGGAGACCTGATCTTCGCCCACAAGTTCCAGAACTTCCAGCTTGAGCTCGAATGGAAGATCTCAAAGGGCGGAAATTCCGGTATCCTCTACCTCGCCCAGGAAGTCAAGGAATACAATGCCGACAGCACCACAAAGTGGTCACCTATCTACATCTCTTCACCTGAATATCAGGTGCTTGACAACGCAAATCATCCTGACGCGATGCTCGGAATCGACGGTAACCGCCAGTCCGCTTCCCTCTACGATATGATTCCTGCGAAGCCACAGAACCAGAAACCTTACGGCGAGTGGAACACAGCGAAGATCATGGTTTACAAGGGAACTGTCGTACACGGCCAGAACGGCGCGAACGTGGTTGAGTACCATCTGTGGACTCCACAGTGGACCGACATGCTTCAGGCCTCCAAGTTCTCACAGGAGAAGTGGCCTCTCGCGTTCGAGCTCCTGAACAACTGCGGCGGAGAGAACCACGAAGGCTACATCGGTCTTCAGGACCACGGTGACGATGTATGGTACCGCAACATCCGCGTAAAGGTTCTCGACTAATGAGAAAGTCAGCACTCATAATGGCAGCTTCGGTTTTTCTTCTCGGTGCGGTTTCCTGCTCCGAGAAGAAGGCCGAGAGTCCTGCCAAGAAAGAGATCAGCGTGCAGCTCTACAGCATCCGGAGCGTCATAGGCAATCCGGAATTGTACGCCCAGAATCACGAGGAGGCGTTCAAGACTCTCGCGGAGATGGGTTACACCTCCGTCGAGGCAGCCTGCTACTCTGACGGAAAACTCTACGGAGTGGATCCCGGCCAATACAAGGCCGACCTTGAGGCCGCCGGGCTGAAATCCCTTTCCACCCACATAGGCCACGACCTTAGCGATGAGGAGCTTGCATCAGGCGACTTCACCGAGTCGATGAAGTGGTGGGATCAGGCGATAGCGGCACACAAGGCAGCTGGTTGCAAGTACATTGTCTGCCCGAGCTTCAAAGTTCCAGAGACCCTCGCCGGCCTCAAGACCTACTGCGACTACTTCAACGCCATCGGAGCGAAGTGCAAGGAGAACGGCATGCTCTTCGGCTACCACAACCACTCACACGAGTTCAAGAAGATCGAGGACACCGTCATCTATGAATATATGCTTGAGAACACAGATCCTGAGCTTGTTTTCTTCGAGATGGATGTCTATTGGGCGGTGATGGGCAAGGCCTACCCTGTGGAACTCTTCAGGAAGTATCCGGGACGTTTCACGCTTCTCCACATCAAGGATCACCGTGAGCTCGGCGAGAGCGGTATGGTGGGCTTCGACGCCATATTCAAGAATGCCGACATCGCAGGAATGAAAGATTTTGTGGTAGAAATTGAAGCGTTTACCAACGGTGACTGGAAGGAGAGCATGAAGATGTGTGCCGATTACCTTCTTAACTCAGACTTCGTCAAAGCGAGCTACAAGGAATAATATTCCTTTATGAGTCATAGCAGGAACGGCCGGAACATGATTCCGACCGTTCTTTTTTTGAGCTCACTTATTCTTACTTTACATTCTTATATTCACAAGTCTTCCGGCAAATCAGGAAATATTACCATATTTTTACTATATTTGACAAAATTAGGCTAATTATTAATTGTAATTAAAGATTTCTTAGACATATTCAATTATGGACAAGATTCTACTTAGAAATATCACTTCGGAGGGGCGGCAGACGGACATCACCATCGCAGACGGACTGATCAAAAGGATCACCCCGCACTCCGACGAGTACCAGGAACCCGCTTCCGGGGTTGAGACCATTGACTGCACAGGCAAGGTCGCCGTCCCGGGATTCATCAACATGCACACGCATGCCGCCATGTCCCTGATGAGAGGTGTCGGCGAGGACATGCTGCTGCAGGATTGGCTGGGACACATCTGGGCGATAGAGTCAAAGCTGGACGCTCCGTTCATCTACTGGGGAACCAAGGTGGCCGCCCTTGAGATGATCAAGACCGGAACCACCACATTCAACGATCATTACTGGTTCTCACCCACGGCCAGAGCAGCCGCCGAGGAAATGGGGCTGCGTGCCGACGTAGCGTACCTGTTCCTCAACCATAATGACCCGGAGGAGGCCGAGAGGGAAAAGGAGCAGTGCATCAAGATGCACGAGACGGTGCCACAATGGGGGACAAGGTCTATCTTCACGATAGGTATCCACTCCATCTACTCTGTCAATGAGGAGCTTATCCTGTGGGCCACTGAATATGCCCGCAAGCACAGTCTTAAGATCCACATCCATCTTGCCGAGTCGGAGCGCGAGGATCTGGACTGCAAGGCGGCGCACGGCGGTCTCTCACCTGTCGAGTACCTTGAGGCCCTCGGTGTGCTGGGGCCGGATGTCATCGCCGCCCACACGCTCTGGCTGTCCGAGCACGACATCGAACTTCTTGGCAAGTACCATGTGAACTGCGTGCATAACATCAATTCCAACACCAAGCTGGCGTCAGGCTACAAGTTCAAGTGGAAAGAGTTGACTGATGCCGGGGCGAATGTCTGCCTCGGAACCGACGGATGCGCGTCATCCAACAATCTTGACATGCTTGAGACGATGAAGACCACGGCCTTGTTCCAGAAAGCATGGAGAAAAGACCCTTCCGCCCTGCCTTTGCAGACGCTCATGGACATGGCAACCGTCAACGGAGCTAAGGCATTAGGCTTGAAAACCGGAAAGATAGAAGAGGGCTACGAAGCTGACATCCAGATCGTTGACACAGACAACACCTTTTTCCTCTCCCCCGGCCCGTTCCTCGCGAACTTCATCTACTCGGCGCACAGCGACTGCGTCACCTCTCTCATCTCAGGAGGAAAATTCGTGATGCGCGACCGCAATGTGTTCGGAGAAAAGATGATTCTCAAGGGAGCGCGCACGGTTCTTAATGAAATAAACTATAAACAATAACCGGCCGCAGACGCAATGCGGCAATTAATGAATATAATAAATATGGATCCAAGAGCAGAAAGAATCTACGGAGCCGCTGAATATGTCAGACAGCAGATTGGCGACCTCAAACCGGAAGTCGGCATCGTGCTTGGCAGCGGCCTTGGAAAACTTGCGGACAGCATAAGCGATCCGCTGACAATACCTTACAAGACAATCCCGGGATTCCCGGTCTCCACGGCGATAGGCCACAAGGGCAACTTCATCGTGGGCAAGCTGGGCGGCAAGACGGTCATCGCCATGCAGGGACGAATCCACTTCTACGAAGGCTACCCGATGGAACTTGTCACGCTTCCTATCCGCGTGATGAAGGTCATCGGAATCAAGTACCTGTTCGTGTCCAACGCCGCCGGCGGTGTCAACTACAACTTCAAGGTCGGGGACCTGATGATCATCACCGATCACATCAACCAGCTGCCTAATCCGCTGATAGGTCCGAATCTGGAGGATTTCGGGCCAAGATTCCCTGACATGACGAGACCTTACGACCTGAGGCTCATCGCAAAAGCCGAGGAGATCGCCGTACAGATGGGCATCAAGATCCACAAGGGTGTCTACTACGGAGGAACCGGTCCGACCTACGAGACTCCAGCCGAGTACAAGTACATCCGCACCATCGGAGGTGACGCTACCGGCATGTCCACGGTTCCGGAAGTCATCGTGGCGAGGCATTCGGATATTCCGGTGTTCGGAGTCTCGGTGATAACCAACGAGGCGCATGACGACTATGCTCCTGACTATGTGAACGACGGGGACGATGTCGTGAAGGCGGCGGACGCGGCGGCGGACAGGATGTGCGCGCTGTTCACAAGGATGATAGAATCGCTGTAATATTCATTGGCAATGAAATACGCTTACATCCTGTATTTTGTGTTCGCCGTGTTCATCATCGGATTCGGCTCCGCGCTTTTGATAAACGGCATGCCGATTTCGTGGAAGATCGTCTGCATCCTGCTTATCGGGGTTTATTTCCTCTACCGCGGGATCGCGACCTGCGTCAACCAGAAACGCCGCCGCGAGCGTGAGGAGATCGACAACGGGAACGATCCGGCTAACGCATAATATTATATAGGTCACCGAGCTTGTCGAAGTGACTTAGTAACATGAAAAAAATAAGTTGCCTCAGATTAAGAGAATATTTTCGAGGATAGATCTATTTTCGAAGAAGGAGTGTGCCGGTGGCA